>Ga0247741_1000368_pt1 | contig 26404 bp, 24 predicted proteins | sample UWRJL213509R2_FD_180945 | JGI IMG/M metagenome (GOLD analysis project Ga0247741, IMG submission 180945) | Plant litter microbial communities from Arlington Agricultural Research Station in Wisconsin, United States - UWRJ-L213-509R-2 | ecosystem: Environmental > Terrestrial > Plant litter >... | reverse complement strand
CAAGCACGACACGGCAATAAAATTAAAGAAAAACTTACGATAATTTGAAGACTTGATAATAATTATTTAAGACTTATTTAATAGTTAATAAGGACTCTTATGTTATACACCTTGGTCGCATTAGTTATAATTTTAATCGCTGCGTATATTGCCTACAGCGCTTTGAAAGTATTATGGCTCAACAGTTGGTTTATCGGCTGGTTAACAGGGATGTTTGGTTTGTGTTTATTAACGTTGGGTTTATTTATTGGACTCATTGCCTACGACGTGTTTAGCTACAAGCAGATTACGGTAGGCCAACCTGTTATAACCATTAATTTTGAAAGAATTGAAGATCAATATTTCGATGCGTTAGTTGCAGGTACTGATGGCAAACAGGAGCGTTTTAGTTTGCGTGGCGATCAGTGGCAATTGGATACACGTATTATTAAATGGCAAGGGTATTTTGCAAGCTTTAATATAAAGTCAGCGTATCGTTTGGAAAGACTTAGCGGTCGTTATTATGATATCCATAAAGAAACTACCGAAAAGCGCTCTAGTTTTCTAATTGTTAAAAGTCTGCTGGGGCTAGATATTTGGCAGCTTATTCATGATCACCCTAAATACTTCCCGGTGTTGGATGCTAGCTACGGAACGGCGCGTTACTTTCCAATGAAAGATGGAGCGCTTTATGAAATTAGTTTGTCCAATACAGGTCTGAATGTTCGTCCATTAAATGATGTGGCATCGAAAGCCATAGAAGAGTGGAAATAGTTAGTTAATTTTTGATTGGAGTAGTACGTTGGAATTTTTAACAAATTATGGTCTTTTTTTCGCTAAAACACTGACCTTTGTCGTAGCAGTTTTTATCATTGTAAGTTTAATTTTATCGGCGGGTGGGCGAGGTAAGAAATCAGAAAAAGGCCAAATTCATGTTAGTAAGCTTAATGAAAAATTTAAATCAATGCGGGAAGCTTTACAGCATTCAGTGTTAGATGAAGATCAATTGAAAGTTTTAGAAAAAGATGAAAAGAAACGTGTTAAAGCTGAAAAGGCAGAGCACAAGAAACTCGCTAAAGTAAAAACTAAAACGGATATCGAAGCGATTAAAGAAGAGCACAAAAAACGTGTTTTTGTAATTGATTTCCATGGTGATATAAAAGCTTCTGCGAACGAAAGTTTACGTGAATCTATTACCGCAATACTGACGCTCGCGACACCGGCTGATGAAGTGGTGGTGAAAGTTGAAAGTGGTGGAGGCATGGTGCATAGCTATGGGTTGGCATCGAGTCAGTTAGCGCGTATTACCAGTAAAGAAATTCCGCTAACAGTGTGTGTCGATAAAGTCGCTGCGTCAGGTGGCTATATGATGGCATGTGTTGCTAATAAAATTGTTGCGGCGCCTTTTGCTATTTTAGGATCTATCGGTGTTGTTGCGCAGTTGCCAAATTTTCATCGTCTACTGAAGAAAAACGATATAGATTACGAAATGTTTACCGCCGGAGAGTTCAAACGTACGGTTACGATGTTTGGTGAAAACACCACAAAAGGTCGTGAAAAATTTGTTGAAGACCTGGAAGATACACACGTCCTTTTTAAAGAGTTCGTCACTGAGCATCGCCCACAAGTTGATATTGCTGCGGTTGCGACTGGTGAAGTGTGGTTTGGCCGACGTGCTAAAGATGTAAATCTTATCGATCTTTTACAAACAAGCGATGAGTATTTGTTAGACCAAGCTGAGAGTGCAGATATTTTCGAAATTGAATTCACTGTGAAAAAATCATTACCGGAAAAGTTAGGCATTGCCGCGCAAGTTGCTATTGAGCGTGCTTTGCTCAGTGTTTGGGAAAAATCCCAATTGAACCGTTGGTTTTAATATCAATCCTCTGTTCCTATAAAATTTCTGTTATTGATAGAATCCAGTGATAATGAAATCGCTGGATAAGTAGGTAACCAAGATGCTTTTTTCGCAACAAAAATTAACTATTCCTTCACTTGAAAAAGCTTTGCAAGGGCGCGCAACACAAATGCCTGTTACAAATAAGCATTTGGTATTGGGATCAGTATTAAAGGAACCTTTTCCTGAAGGGTTTGAAAAAATTATTATTGGTATCGGTTGTTTTTGGGGGGCGGAGCGTCGTTTTTGGCAGCAGCCCGGTGTATTCACTACGGCAGTTGGCTATGCCGCAGGTATCACGCCAAATCCAACTTATGAAGAAGTATGCTCCGGTTTAACGGGGCATAACGAAGTTGTGCTGGTAGTCTTTGACCCAGCAAAAACTTCGCTTGAAAAATTGCTGCAGGTATTTTGGGAATCACACAATCCTACGCAAGGTATGCGTCAGGGCAACGATCGTGGTACCCAATATCGTTCGGGAATTTATACTTTTTCTGCGGAGCAACAAATTCTCGCAGAAAAAACCAGGAATCAATATCAGCTCGCTTTAACGCAGGCTGGTCACGATGCAATTACTACTGAGATATTGCCGGCAAGCGAATTTTATTATGCCGAAGATTATCATCAACAGTACCTAGCTAAAAACCCAAATGGATATTGTGGTTTAGGCGGTACGGGTGTTTGTGTGACTTAACATTATTTAAACAGGGACGTTATGACACTTCGGCTTTTATGCTTTTCAATAGGGATTATGCTGGTCGGTTATCTGCCGACACTACCTTCAGTTTTCCTCATCCTCTTGATTACGTTTTTATTGTCTGCTGTTCTTATCGCGACGACACTTTTTATTTTTCATAAAAAATTATCCTCTCTATTTTGGTTGTTGGCTTTTATCGCTGGAATAATCTACGGCGTAATTTATGGTCATCAATTGCTGAATCAGCAAATACCACGAGAACTTGCTGAAAAAGATTTAGTGGTTGAAGGCACAATTGTCGATTTACCTCAGGAAAATAATCGCCGTCAGCTTTTTACATTGAACATTAAACGAGCGCATTGGGTTTACGATTCTAATGCCTTTCCGCATTTTCCTCGCAAAATAAATATTAGTAGTTATGGCGATCTACGAGTAAAAACCGGCGAGCAATGGCAGTTAATTGTTAAATTGAAGCGGCCGCGTGGATTTGTTAACCCTGGTGGTTTTGACTACCAAGCTTCACTATTACGTAAAGGTGTAGGTGCAACAGGATATATTCGCGAAGGTGATAATCATTTGTTACAGCGCCAACCATCTTTTTCCTTGGATGTACTTCGCTATCAATTACAGCAATGGCTAATTAGCACAAGTCAAAGTCCTCAGAAAAGTATTCTGGTGGCTTTGCTAGTTGGTGATACTTCACTCGTTGATAAGAATCAGTGGGCTGAAATGATTAAAACTGGCACAAATCATTTAATTGCTATCTCAGGATTGCATTTGGGGTTTTTCGCAATTGTTGGATTTTTTATTGGAAATTTAATGGGTAAATGTGTTCAAATTTTTTGGCATAAATATCCGTCACTGGTTTGTGGTTATATTTGCTCCGTTTTGTTCACCGGATTTTATAGTCTCATTGCTGGCTTTAATATACCAACCATACGCACGTTAATTATGCTTGCCGTTGTACAACTCGCACTTTTATGGCGACGAACTTTTCGAGCGCGAGATACATTGTTAGTCGCACTAGTATTAGTACTGATTTATGATCCCTTAGCTTCCTATGATATAGGCTTTTGGCTTTCGTTTGGCGCAGTAGCCATGTTGATATTCTGCTTTTCTGGTCGGCTGTCTTTAGCGAGTGAATCATCCGTAAAGAGCGTGCATATCAAACACATCGGTATTTTTATTAAATCGCAATGGGTAATGTTCATAGGACTGCTAATTCCATTGGGTCTGTTGGTTCATACATCTGCTTTACTCGCGCCCCTCGCTAATTTTTTAGCAATTCCGGTTATTACTTTTTTTGTTGTGCCTTGTTTAATTTTATCAACAGTCAGTCATTTTTTGTTAAGTTCTTTGTCATTCAACACAGATGTTTTCTTTTTACATTGTGCAGAATGGGGCATGACTCTTGTCCACCAATGGTTAAATTATTTATTGGTGTTAGGTGACGGAAAATTTAATCCTTTGGTAAATATAAATTCAAGCGCATTATTTTTAGCCGTTCCTGCAGTAGTTTTGATTTTATTGCCGCGAGGTTTAGGATTTAAATCCATTGGCTTCGCTGGATTGGTGTTCTCTTTAATCATCCCATTAAATCAATTACCCAATTTACAAATGCTGGTATTCGACGTGGGGCAGGGTACTGCTGTTTTAATTCGAACTCCGAATCATCAATTGCTCTACGATACTGGACCGCTTTATACCGAAAACTTCGATGCAGGCAGCGGAATTATAGTTCCGTATCTTCAAAGTCAGGGATTGCAAACGTTGGACGCGGTTGTAGTGAGCCATAATGATCAGGATCATTCCGGTGGCTTGGCAGGTGTGTTAGCTGCAACAAAAGTGAAAAAGCTTTTGCTGGGCGAGCCCGATAAATACCGACCACAAGAAAATACGTCAAAGATATTAAATTGCCATGAGCAATCGCCGTGGCAGTGGGACGGTGTTAATTTTAGTTTTTTAACCTGGCCGATCACGGGCAGCGAAAAAGCGAACAATCATTCTTGTGTATTACTGATTGAATACAAGGGGCATAGAATTTTATTAGCGGGGGATATCGAAAAGGATGTTGAACGCACATTGCTCATACAAGCGAATCTTCCTGTAGTGGACATTTTGTTGGCGCCTCATCATGGTAGTCATACATCATCAACTGCAGGTTTTGTGGCCCAGACGCATCCGCATTATGTAATTTACAGTGCAGGTTTTCATAATCAACATGGGCACCCTCACAAAGACGTACAAGCGCGGTATGAAAATATAGATTCTATCGCGCTCGACACTGCGCTCAATGGTGCACTGGAATTTGTATGGGATAATGACTCGCAAAAACTTCAGCAATACCGACAATCTGCACAACGTTATTGGTTCGAATGAGCTATAAATGTTACGGCGTTAAAATCTGGATTCTAATCTGTAAAAATTGACGTCTGGCATGGTTTTCCATACTCCTTGTGGTAAGGTACGCCGCAGTTTAGGCGAGTTTTTAATTGGCTAATAAGTACCCAAATAATAAGTACGATTTCACTTGAGGAGCTATCTGGTGTTCGAAATTATCGTGTCTGGCGGTGTAATGATGATTCCAATCATCCTATGTTCCATCGCGGTTATTGGCATTAGCGTTGAACGCTACTGGACGCTAAATCCCAACAAGGTTGCACCTCGCACCTTGCTTGCACAAGTATGGAGTTGGATTAAAAGCAATCAGGTTGATGCGGCTAAATTGCGCGAATTAAAACAGTCCTCACCGCTCGGTAAAATTCTTGCTGCTGGTTTAAGTAATTCTCGCCACGGCCGCGATGTCATGAAAGATTCTATTCAAGATGCGGCCAATCAGGTCATTCATGATCTTGAACGTTACATAGGTGCCTTGGGCATCATCGCTAACGTAGCACCATTGTTAGGCCTCCTAGGTAGCGTGTTCGGTATGATCGAAACTTTTAATGCGATCATGCTAAAAGGTTCTGGAAATGCAAGTGTACTTGCAGGCGGTATTGCCGTTGCGCTAATTGCTACCGCCGGTGGTTTAATTGTTGCGATTCCTGCGACAATATTGCACCGCTATTTTTTACGTCGTGTAGATAGTCTCGTTGTGATTATGGAAGAGGAATCGGTTAAGTTGGTTGACGCGCTGCATACCGATCGTAGTGTTGACGTTAAGCTGGTGTAACTCATGAAATTTCGTCGGCAATCACGCGATCTGGAACCAATGAATTTAATATCATTAATTGATGTGATGTTTTTTTTATTGATTTTTTTTATGCTGTCGAGCACTTTTACTAAAGAATCGCACCTCGGTGTTGAGCTGCCTGAAGCCACTGGCGCGCCATCCACGGAAGAACAGCAACAAATTGAAATAGTAATTAACGAACAAGGTACTTTCTCAGTGAATGGCCGTAGTCTTGTTAATAACGAAATTGATACATTAAAATCCGCAATATTGAAAGTCTCTGAAGGTAAAACAGATTTGCCACTGCTGCTAACTGCAGATGCCAAAACACCGCATCAATATGTAGTTACTGCAATGGATGTTGCGGGTCAGTTGGGCTTCGTAAAATTAAGTATTACCTCTCGTCAACCTGACGCTGTTGTAAAAAACAAAAAATAATTTTACATCAGCGTTGCACCTAGTGAGTATTGTTCTAATGATATTGTTCTAATGAGTATCGCGTGAAAAAATCTCAAAATATTTGGTTGCGTGCATGGTACGGTAAATCATCCTGGATTTACTGGCTGCTTCCGTTGAGTTGGCTATTTGCAGCCATCAGTTCTATTCGAAAGTTTTTGCTAATTCGTTTTTTCCAAAAAAAAATATCGGTACCCGTCATTATCGTTGGCAATATTTCCGTAGGTGGAACTGGAAAAACCCCCTTACTCATTGAGTTGGTTAAATACCTGCAAGCTCAAGGGCATAAACCCGGTGTGGTTAGCCGTGGTTATGGCGGCAAGGCCCCGCGCTATCCTTACTTGTTAAATGGTGAAACTCTCGCGAACGAATCAGGTGACGAGCCCTTATTAATTTACCGAGCGACTCAATGCGCAGTCTGTGTTGCGCCGGATCGAGTTGCCGCAGCATTAAAACTTGTTGGTGAAGGTTGTACGCATATTCTGAGTGATGATGGTTTGCAACATTATAAATTGGCGCGAGCAATGGAGATTGCCGTGGTAGATGGGCAACGTTTATTTGGTAACCAAAAGCTTTTGCCTGTCGGCCCTTTGCGCGAACCTCGGTCACGTTTGAAATCGGTTGATTTAATCGTTATCAATAACCCTTCACAAAAAGGCTCCTTATCCGGTTTTCATCATGTGCATGCGATGAAGATTCAACCGCTGGTATGGAAAAAAATTTCATCTGCACAAGAATTATCACTCTCGGATACAGTTTTTAAATCGCCTGTGCATGCGGTGGCGGGCATCGGAAATCCTGAACGTTTTTTTAAAACATTAGATGATCTTTCCGTAAATTATTACGCGCATTATTTCCCCGATCACTACAAATTTTCGGTGACCGACTTTGAAGTTTATCATCAAGATACTGTTTTGATGACTGAGAAAGATGCAGTGAAATGCTCTGAGTTTGCGAAAGCAGAATGGTATTCTTTAATTATAAGTGCACAGTTAAACGAACATTTTTGGATCGATTTTCAGCGTAAGCTCGATGCGATTAAGATATAAAAATAGAACTCAAGATATAAAGTCAGAAGGTTTAAAAATGAATTTTACTGTTGTGATCCCCGCACGCTACGCGTCCACGCGTTTACCTGCAAAACCTTTGAAAGAAATTGCAGGTAAACCTATGATTCAGCATGTTTACGAACGCGCCTGTGAGAGTTTGGCAAGTAAAGTTATTATTGCGACAGATGATGTTCGAATCGAAAAAGTCGCTAAAAGTTTTGGTGCTGAAGTATGCATGACCTCTGTTAATCATACTTCTGGAACTGATCGTTTACATGAAGTTGTAAAAAGTATTGGTCTAAAAGACGATGAAATTGTCGTCAATGTTCAAGGTGATGAGCCATTGATTCCTGCCAAGGTTATTAATCAGGTTGCGAAAAATCTAGCAAAAATGCAGTCTGCAAGCATGGCGACTTTGAGCGAGCCTATTCATAGCTTGGCTGATTTTCGCAATCCTAATATTGTTAAGGTGGTGGCCGATGCAAACGGTCGCGCTTTATATTTTTCTCGCGCTCCCATTCCTTGGCCAAGAGATCATCTTGCGAATAAAGATGCTATTGATTTGCCGGAAAATTTTATCGCACAACGTCATATAGGTATTTATGCCTATCGCGTTGGGTTGCTGCATAAATTTGTTACCTGGGCACCTGCACCGCTTGAAAAAATTGAATCATTAGAGCAATTGCGCGTGATGTGGAACGGCGAAGTAATTCATATTGCAGAAGCAGTTGTTGCTGTGCCGGGTGGTGTGGATACTGAAGAGGATTTGCAACGCGTAAAATTATTGTTAGAAGGGCGGCAGGCATGAGAGTAAAAGTATTATTCGTTTGCCTTGGAAATATTTGCCGCTCGCCGACGGCAGAGGGCGTATTTCGACACGTAGTAAATAATGCTTCCCTCAGTAAACATATTCATATCGACTCTGCGGGCACTGCAAATTGGCACCAGGGTCGAGCGCCTGACTCACGCACGATTGCGGCAGCGAAAAAGCGCAATGTAGATTTATCAGTGCTTCGTGCTCGTGCGGTGCGATCAGAAGATTTTCATGAGTTCGATTACATTCTCGCCATGGACGACGCTAATCTTTCGGATTTAGAAAAAATCAAACCAGCTGATTACAAAGGACATCTCGGTTTATTTTTGGAATTCGGATCTCACAAACATCATCGTCACGTACCGGACCCGTATCACGGTGGTGATGACGGATTTGAGTTAGTGTTAGATCTAATTGAAGACGCTGCCGCTGGTTTACTTTCGTCTATTCAAAAACAGAGAGCCTAATATCTGCTTTCACCTTTTTTCCTAGTTGGACTTTTTTGTGCCTTTATATCTACCGCATTTTAATTTACAAAATTACAACACTCTTGCATCGCCTGTGAACGCTGAATTTTTTGTATCTGTAAAAAATAATGAAGAACTCATTAGTGCGATTGAGTTTGCGAGAGACACAGTATTACCTCTGCTGATTTTAGGTGGGGGAAGTAATATAGTTTTGCATGATAATTTCCCCGGGCTGGTAATTCACGTGCAGTTCTTGGGTAAAGAGTTAGTGCGCGAAGACGAACATTTTTTTTATGTAAAAGCTGCAGCGGGTGAAAATTGGAGTGATTTTGTTGACTATTGTCTTGGTCAGCAATATTGGGGACTAGAAAATTTATCGTTAATTCCCGGCAGCGTGGGTGCAGCGCCAATCCAAAATATTGGTGCCTACGGTGTTGAACTAAAAGATGTTTTTGCTGAGCTTAGCGCATTAGAGATTAAAACAGGCCTCACGATTACATTCACTCATGATGCTTGTAAGTTTGACTACCGCGACAGTATTTTTAAAAATGATTTAAAAGATCAATTTATTATTACCTCTGTAACGTTTAAATTAACTAAAAATCCTTCACTTAAGCTTCAGTATCCTGCATTGCAAAAAGCTTTGGCTGGCTATCCTCCTGAGGAAATAACCCCTGAAATAGTGAGCGGTGTTATATGCGACATTCGTCGCAGCAAACTACCTGACCCAAAATATATACCTAATGTGGGCAGCTTTTTTAAAAATCCAATAATTCCCGTCGAACAACTTAAAATTATTCAGCAGGCTTTTCCAGATATTATTTTTTATTCAGTAGATTCTTGGCGCGTCAAATTGGCGGCTGGGTGGTTAATTGATCGCGCTGGATGGCGCGGTACTAACCGAGGTGTAGCAGTTTACTCAGAGCAAGCTTTGGTAATTACAAATCCCGAAAAGGTAAGCGGTGCAAAAGTTTTAGAATTGGCCGACGCCATAAAAGTGTCAGTGCTGCAAAAGTTTGGCGTAGAACTGGAGCAGGAGCCAAGAAATTATCCCTGAGACGGTATAGTGAAAATGATAAGATTTAATGGTTTGGCACTGTTATCTAAAGAAGCTACACTTGTAGGAAGCGCAGGGACATTAACATGTGGTAGTGTGCCGAGCTTTTGATTAAAATCTGAAAGGTGATTAAAATCAGAAAAATGCGCCTTAGCGTCCATTCGTAAAAATAACACTTGCCTCAATGGCATGGGGGCTGGTTTGACTAAGATACTCGTTGTCGATGATCACGACTTGGTACGCATGGGAATCGTGCGTATGTTGGCCGATGTTAAAGGTTATCAAGTGGTCGGAGATGCCAAAAGCGGGGAAGAAGCCGTTACCAAGGCGCGCTCGCTTTCGCCCGACGTAGTTCTTATGGATGTCAAAATGCCTGGAATGGGTGGCCTTGAGGCGACAAAAAAATTACTGGTTGTAAATCCTACCATAAAAATTATTGCGGTTACTGCGTGTGACGATGACCTATACCCAACCCGCTTGATGCAAGCTGGCGCAGTGGGTTACGTAACCAAAGGTGCCGAATTTTCCGAAATCACCAGTGCGATTGATAAAGTAATTCGCGGTGATCTTTATATGAGTAACAGCATTGCTCAACAATTGGCGCTTAAAAACTTTTCCGGTTCCAGCAATCAGGAAACTCCTTTTGAAAAACTGTCTCAGCGTGAACTACAAACTGCCATGTTGATTGCCAACGGCCAAAAGGTTAATGACATTGCAAATACTTTTTGCGTAAGCCCAAAGACAGTTAATAGCTACCGTTACCGTATTTTTGAAAAGCTTGATATCAATAGCGATGTCGAATTAACTCTGCTCGCCGTTAAACATAACTTGCTTGATCCTGAAGCGGTTGTGTAACTTTTGAGGTAAGATGCGGCAATACCATATTTCCGCATTTCTGTAGTAAACCATGTCTGAAAAATCTCTCTCTCCTCATTTTGATTCAGTTCGCTTTCTAGCAGATGCATCTCAGCAGCCTGGCATTTATCAAATGTTTGGTGTCGATGGCAATATTCTGTACGTGGGAAAAGCCAGGAATTTAAAAGCTCGTCTTTCTAGCTATTTTCGCAGAACCGGACTGACGGTAAAAACAGCTGCGCTAGTTTCTCGCATCCATCGAATAGAAGTTACTATCACGGCGAGTGAAGCCGAAGCTCTAATTCTTGAACAAAATTTAATTAAATCCAATCGCCCTCCGTACAATATTTCATTGCGCGATGATAAATCTTATCCTTACATTTTTGTATCCAGCAGTGAACCTTACCCACGTATAAGTTTGCATCGTGGTGCGAAAAAAAAGCCCGGCGATTATTACGGGCCATTTCCCAACGCAGGCGCTGTGCGTGATAGTTTGCAATTTTTGCAAAAAACATTTCGTGTTCGCCAATGCGAAGATAGCGTATTCAATAATCGCTCGCGCCCCTGTTTGCAATATCAAATTAAACGCTGCACAGCACCTTGTGTAGAATTTATTAATAAAGAGGATTACGCAAACGATCTGCGCCATACACGAATGTTTTTAACAGGAAATAGCCAAGAGCTTATGACGGAATTGGCTGATCAAATGGATCAGTCAGCAAAAGACTTGCAATTCGAAAAAGCCGCACAATTTCGCGACCAAATTACTTTTCTACGCAGCATTCAATCGCAACAGGTTATTGAAGAAGGGAATGGTGATATTGATGTGATCGCGATTGTTGCGCGCCCTAATGCTTTGTGCGTGCATATTTTATTTGTACGGCGCGGGCGAATTCTCGGTAGCCGAAGTTTTTTTCCGCAACCAGGAATTGCTGAGTCGCCCGCCGATATGCTTACACAATTTGTGGAGCAATTTTATTTGGCGAGCGCAGGACGCGATATTCCGCGCGAAATAATTACCAACTATGAATTGCAAGATGTAGATGTTTTGGCATCTGCGTTGCAGCAGTCAATTGGTCGGCAAGTCTATTTCTCGCATAGTGTTCGCAGTCATCGCGCCCAGTGGTTGCAAATGGCTGTTAACGCCGCAGAACAAAATTTAATTGCGCATCTCAACACCAAGCAAAATTCTCTCGACAGATTTATTGCCTTGCAAGATGCACTCGGGCTCGATGAAGTGCCGCAGCGTATGGAATGTTTTGATATCAGTCACAGCAGTGGCGAGTTGACCGTTGCATCGTGCGTTGTGTTTGACATTAATGGCCCACTTAAATCAGATTATCGCCGTTTCAATATTGAAGGCATTACACCTGGCGATGACTATGCTGCAATGCAACAAGCATTGGAGCGCCGTTACACTCGCCTTAAAAAGGGTGAGGGGAAAATGCCGGATATTCTGTTAATTGATGGCGGTAAAGGCCAATTATCAACAGCAGTGTCTGTATTGGCAGAGCTAGGTATTGATGATGTACTTATGATTGGGGTTGCTAAAGGTTCAACACGTAAGGCTGGTTTTGAAACACTGTACAACTCACAAACCGATACGGAAATTGTGCTCAACAACGATTCACCTGCACTGCATTTGATTCAGCACATCCGCGATGAAGCACACAGGTTTGCAATAACTGGTCACAAACAACGCCGCGATAAAAAACGTAAAACGTCAACGCTTGAAGATATTCCTGGTATTGGCGCGGTGCGTAGGCGGGAGTTATTGCGTCATTTTGGTGGCATACAGGAAATCCGCAAAGCGAGTGCTAATGATTTAATGAAAGTGAATGGAATAAACCAGCATATTGCCGAAGAAATTTATGCATTTTTCCATAACGATTAATTGTTAGTGTATTATCGCTAACATTCACGGTCGGCTACTGCTGGCTTCTGCATTTGCTTCTGTTTTTGGGTGAGACATCTGGTTATGACTTTTGCTAATCAGCTAACACTTCTGCGAATAATCCTGATTCCACTATTTGTAGTGATATTTTATTTGCCGTTTTGGTGGGCTCATTTGAGTTGCGCGGTCATTTTTGCAGTGGCGGCGATCACCGATTGGCTCGATGGTTACGTAGCGCGAAAATATAATCAAAGTACTCCATTTGGTGCGTTTCTTGATCCGGTCGCCGATAAATTAATGGTAGCAATTTCATTGTTGTTGCTGGTTTCAATTCATCATGATTCTGTCTGGTTTATTGCTGCTGCTTCAATCATTGTGGGGCGCGAAATTATTATTTCTGCGTTACGCGAATGGATGGCGGAGCTAGGTCAGCGCGCGAGTGTTGCTGTTTCATTTATTGGAAAAATCAAAACGACTTTACAGATGGTTGCTATCTTGGTGTTGCTAATGGATCGCCAGGAATGGTATCTGATGGAGATTGGTTACGTAGCTCTTGCGGGTGCCGCAGCGCTCACGCTATGGTCTATGATAATTTATTTGCGTGCCGCATCGCCTTTCTTTTCAATTGGTTCGACCAAAAAGTAAACGTATTGAAGGTTTTACCTTCTCAAGTGTCAATCATTCTAAAAAAAATCCCATAACTATCAGAAAACACTAGGATTTTGAAAATGACTCCGCTAAAATTGCGGCCTCTGAAAAGGGCGTGATAGCAAAGCGGTTATGCTCTGGATTGCAAATCCAGCTAGTCCGGTTCGACTCCGGATCGCGCCTCCACAATTCTTTTGCTGCCGAAGCAAAAGCACTCTGCCCGAGTGGTGAAATCGGTAGACACAACAGATTTAAAATCTGTCGCTCTTTGGGGCGTGCCGGTTCAAGTCCGGCCTCGGGCACCATCTTATTTTTTTCGAAATAAATTTTTCTTCGTAAGAATTTTCCCGTGTGACTTTAACCGGTACCCGTTTCAGTTCGTTCGCACATCCATGTTGTCAGCACTACCGGACAGCTGCGCTGCCATATTTTGTTGCCCCAAACTCGAATTAATCGTATTTGCGGCAAATTTTCTTGATGTAATTGGCGCATGCCATTCACAAAGCTGTATAGCGATTATGGCATTTCACAAATATGTGGTCATAATGTATGAGCTGGTTCACTTGGCAGGCTTTTAATTGCAAATAACATTAGGAGGATGTTTTAAATGACCGCCGATGATTCCAACAAAAAAGAGATAGATGACGTTCAGTCAATTCAGGATTTTATAAGCACTGTAGCTACCCAACAAAAAGAGCTGGCTCTGACTAAGAAAAGCAAAACCGCCGGGCAGTTTTAACGGCCGAACAATAAGACTGGTTTCTCGACCAGATCGATGCTCAACAAGATTTGAGTTTTGTGCAGGAAAGGCTAACCGACAGAACAGGTTCCCGAACATTAGCAGACTTTAAAAAGAAGTTAGATGATGAACGATAAGACGTTAACCAACGAGGAAAAGGCCGAACTTTGCAGGCGAAAGGTAGAAATTGCTGTTCAGAAAAAGACTAAGCAATCTTCAACTTTAGATGAGTTAAAAAAAGAACTTGGCTTACCTTCAAAAGGGACTAAAAAATGACTCACACGAGTTCTGCATCGCGATGCGAAAAAGGATATTAAAAAGCTTCATCCGCAAATCCGAAATAGAGTCATTGCGGCTCTTGACGAAATAAAATTATCTGTGATCGCGAGAAGGTTAATTGCAAAATTCTATTGCGTGGTAATAATAGTGAAGCAATTTTTTAAGCGGAAGTGAATTATCAGTTTTATATAGATAAAAAAGTTGTCGTGTGGCAAACACAACTGCGATTTTTACTTTGAAATTAAAAACCTTAAAACTTACTCAATCACCCAATGAGTAACATGGGACTCTTTTAACAGATTCCGCATTTCCTCCCTTCGCTCAAATGTGTACTTGTGTAAATTTTCCAGCTGTCCCAATTTGAAAAATCCCTTTGCCATTCTGGGATGATTATAATCAAGACCGAAAAATTCGATCCCGCCCCTTGCCCTGTAGAATTGCTGCATCTTTTCGTTCAATAATTCCTGGGGTTGATGCTCGGAAAAATTAATTGCGCAGGTGGCATTGTGATGCCATTGTGGGCGAAAATGCGCTACAGGGCAGGTTAAATCCCAAGCATTACACATTTCCAAAAAATGACGCCCGATGTAGATGTAATGTAAATTTAAAACACCAAAATCAATATCGGTTGAAAAATAGTTGAATTCGTTCGATGGAATTTCTTTAGCGAGATTGTAGGTTTCAGGATAATGATTGAAGTCTAGATTAAAAAGATATTGTTCGGCATTATCAAATAAATTCGCCAACTCGTACTCAAGCCAATGTATCAGAAGATTACTGGTATGCGCCAATCGATTGTTGACGCCACTTTTTAAAATGTCTGGAAAGGTGGCGTGAATAGCATTTAAATTAGTTTGCCAGCTCTGCCAGTGATTCAATGATAACTCCACCTTGGGCATGCCCAAGGCCGCGCAGCAATGGGTAAGCTGATCAACTTTTGCTTTGATTAACTCTTTTGATGCAAAACCATGCCTATGGTTTTCTTCCGATCTGGACATATGATGAGGACGAACTTTTCTCATCATGTCTAACCAATTACGTGCCGTTACCGTATCATTGAGTATGTATTTGAGTGAAACACCGTTTGCAAAAACGAAGCTTATATCCATAAATATTCTCAATGATTTGCAGTTTAAGTTATGAAGCCTTAAGAGATTGGAAAATAAACATTAGTATATCAATCATTTATAACTGTTCCAAATATTTGGGGCAAACCTCAGTTAAAAACAAGCTTAAGATAAAACATTAACCTTAGCTTCTTTTTAAATTATCAAGCAACTCAAATCAAGAATATATATGGCAAGATTAGCCCGTTTATGCCCAGTGAATATTTTGTAAAAAATTATTTAACTCGTTGACAATCGTCAGCTCAATGGAGCTAAGCTTTTTGCTGTCTAGGCACGGATATCTATTTCTGGCTCGCTGATGTTCTGACGACATTTTTTTAACTTTGCTGGACACCTTTTGGGGAGGATGGATGGCTAGCATGAAGCTCAAGGTGAAACTGCGGCGATTAACGTAAGTAATCATGCTCTAAGCCCTTTCATTGCTTATTTGAAAGATGATTCAAAACAGGCGTGACAGTAACGGTAGCTGAGATAATCTTCTCGTAAGATGGAAAGCATTCTTTGGAAATCTGACAGTGAAAACTTCCAAGAACTGATCTTATAATTGGTAAAGCAGTTAGGGCGGCAGCTTAGTCCGTTAAGTTAAGTCGATAGCTTGTGTTCAGCTGCAAAATCTGTATCTCCTTAGCGCACAAAATAGCAATACATTACACGTTAAAAACTTTGCATTTCATCCGTGCATCAATATTTCGCAGTTTAGGTACTGGCTAGATATTATTAAAACCGATTGAAATTTTTTATGATATTTTTAGTAAACAGCGTAACTTTACAATCACCATTTAATTTTTAAATGGTATACGAATCACCGACACAGAGTGGGGTGGGGCTGTATAGGTGGTGGAATCGTTACTGAGTTTCTCCTTGCGAATTTCCGGTTTAATTAGATCCGGTGACGAAAAGCTGTTTTCGGCTTGCAGGGTTTTAGCGTTCAATAGAGTTATGGTTGCGTCAGATTTTTTTAAATTTGCCGGTAAATTAAATTGAACATCGCGCGGAGATGATTCGGTGTTTACCAGTTTCACGATGAGGGCTGTGTCTTGGTGTTCGGTGACAGCAGAAGCATAAAGACCATCTTGTCCGGTTAGTGGTTTTCCTTTGCGAGTGATACTTACCAAATCAGTACCTTTATTATTTGAAAATAATTTTTGAACTTGATAGTTGGCGGTGGCCAGTACTTGCAAATTGTTAAACCAAATCATATTGGGTGACCATTGCCAAGCTTCAGTATGAGCTATCAGCGGTGCGTAGGATGTCATTTGCACCAGGTCCGCATTACGTTCCAAGCCAGTCATAAATGCTGCTTCTGCAAGCGCAGTTTCCCAAGAGTTTTTATTGTCCGGGCTTACGACAGCAACACTTTGTGCCGCATATTCTCCTGCGAAAATTTTCGGGCCCTTGCGATCATAGTTATCGTAGCGGGTAGCATTGTTTTTAAACCAGGCTATATCTTGGTAGTAGTGTTCATCAATTATTTCTGCATCTAATTTTTTTAATTCGCGGTGTGCGTAGTCAAACATGTGACCATCGGCGAAGGGGCCTGAGCCTGAAATTAAAACAATAGCCGGATATTTCTCCTTTAATACTTTCTGAAACATTTTAAAACGTTCGATATATTGTGGACCCCATTGCTCATTGCCGATGCCAATATATTTTAAATTGAAAGTTTTTGGGTGCCCCATTTGTGTTCGTACTTTACCCCACGGCGAGTCGACAGCGCCGTTCGCAAATTCGATTAAATCAATAGCATCCTGAATATAAGGGTCTAGCTCGGAAACCGGCACCAACTCTCCGCTGTTAAATTGGCAAGCTATACCGCAGCTGAGTACAGGAATGGGTGCTGCGCCTATATCCTCCGCTAGTTGAAAATATTCATAAAAGCCGAGGCCAAAACTTTGAAAATAATCCGGTGTGAGTTTATGTTTAAACTCGTTATTCCAACGGCTAATCATGGTTGGTCGGCTATCCGGCTGGCCCAAGGTGTTTTTCCATTGATAACGCTCAGCAAGCGTTCTGCCTTCGATAATGCAACCACCAGGAAAACGTAAAAATCCCGGTTTCAGATCAGCCAGTAGTTGCACTACATCTTTACGTAAACCGTTTTCGCGGCCTTTCCAGGTTGCGGTGGGAAATAACGAGATCATGTCCAGATCTAGCGAGCCCGCACCTTCAAAAATAATTTTCAGTCTGGCTTTTTCTTCAGTTGAATTTGCTACAAAGGTTTTAGTGTAATGTTGCCAATCTTTACTTGCAGTTGATATTGCCGTGTCGGCGACTACCTTGCCGTTTGCATCGACCAACTGTGCAATCACACGTTTAATTCCGCCGTCGGGATTAGTTGCATAAAATGAAAAACGATAAGTTTCTCCTTTACGAATACCTATGCCGCGAAAGCCCTCGTTAACAAGGCTGTACTTTTTATCGTTAAATACAGTCACGCGTAGAATATTTTTGTTTGTTTTGTTTTTTTCAAAATTTATTATATTTGCGATGCCAGAATTTTCATTTGCGGAGTAGGGATCTGTGTCTGGCTGCATCCAACCCATCATTGGTTGTGCAAATTCAAAAGAACGATTCTTTACCAGCTCGCCGTACAAACCGCCGTCCGCCGCAAAATTTATATCTTCAAAAAAGATACCGTACATAGTGGGTTGAATTTTGGCAGTAGGAGTCAAGTCGATATCCAGTAAAATATTTTCAGCAAAAAGTGGTGTGCTCAAAAACAGGGTAAGTGCTGTTATGAGCGAAATGATCTTAATTTTTAGATGATTATTTTTTTTCATTTTCTCTTCCCCATCTTATGCGCGTTTATAGAAATTTAAATTGTCTGACAATTATGGGCGATCAGGCGGGATTGTGCTATCGATTAACAAACTTTTACGATTGGCGTTTTTGAATTTGTTTGTCGTGAATTTTTGTAAAACCTATCAAAGCCACAATCGCGCCGATTAATGCAAGAAATATATCGGATTGCGTGTCCCACATATCGCCTTGAGTGCCTAAAAATTCTTCTGCACCTTGTTGGAGTACTAAAGCTGTTGCCCATTCGATAAGTTCGTAACTTGCACTGATCGCTAGAACAATACATGTGACAATAAAAGCTAACATTTTTTTACCGTGAATTATTTTCTTTCTCACTAATATCTCGCGAGCAACTAAAGCAGGCACAAAGCCCTGGAAGAAATGGCCAATTTTGTCGTAGGGATTACGTGACAAATGCAACCAATCCTGTAGTGCGAAGCCAAGCGGGACTCTTGCATAGGAATAAGCGCCGCCGAGCACTAATATCAGCATGTGTATAAGGATGAAAAAGTAAAGCAACTGCGTTAAACGAAACTTATTGTAAGTTAGAAATAAAATGGGTAATGCGATTAAAATGGGAAATATTTCTAGCGCCCAAGTGGTTCTATCAAAGGGGTGAATTCCGGAAACAACAAGGCACACTGATAGAATAAAAAGCATAGCTAAATGAGTAAGATCGATTGTTTTAATCATGCGAATTACTTCCTGAATGAACAGAATTATTAAATGGGACATTGTTAATTCAACTCTAATCGCGCATTAATTTCTTTATAAGCTGAGCGTCGTTGAGCCAGATGAGTAAAAAATTTTTACCGTGTGCGAGCAGGTGAATGTCTACAGAGCAAAGAACGTACTGAACATCTTTTTAATATTCACTCCATTTTTTAGTGCAACCTTTCTATTGAATTGGGCAGGAGGAGTTTATAGGTATTTCGAGGGTGAAAAACAGATTTTTTCAATTATTAAATGAAAGAAGAGAGGTGTAGAAATCTCAGATATAAAAAAAGCCATGTTTAATTTACATGGCTTTTTGTGAGTAATAAATTTATTACATCAGAATTCCCAGTTAATGCCACCAGTGAATTGAAGGGCCTTGGAGTTGTTATAACTGCTCACCGCACGAGCCGAAATAAATGTGGAGATGCCGTTGGGAAGTACAAACGCTGTGCTGAAATTCCATTCGTAGAAGAGACTATCCGCTGAGTCAGCCCGCAGCGTGAAGTTGCCGGATGTTCCTGCATCAAGCAGTTGGAAACTCACTGGGTCGTTACTAAGATTTGCCTGATTAATTGCGCTAAATTTGAGGCTTGGAATAATGACTCCCCACGATTTGGTTAAGGTGTAGCTGGTGTCAAGACCGAGACTGCTATTGAGTAATTTGTGGTTTTGTTTAGCTGTGGATACATTCCAGATGGAATTCCCCGTTTCAGCGAAGGCATCAACGTCAGTATTTAGATAATCCAGGCGTAAAAATGGTTTTACTTCCCATGCGCTGAGTTGCCACGCCCACTCCAGTTGGGTACTGACATTCCATTGATTGCTGTCGTAATCACTGGTCGCTACGGTAGTGTCGGGGAAGGTGAAAACTCGTTTGGATTGTGTGTTGCCAGAAGTGAAACCAGCTTGAAGGTCTACATGTAGCCGTCCTTTGTAATAGGATAAAAAGCCGTTAAGGCTGTAGATGTCCGAATCCAGATTACCGCCATGTTCAACAAAATCTACTTTGTGTGAGGACCAATCAAATGCCAGGCCCAGATTCAAATCATTGTTGGCGCGGTATCCGAACCCAAGAAGCGCACCCACGGAGTTGGAATCGTACCCAGCTTCTTTGCTTGTTTGATTGCGCTCAAATTTTTCGGTTTGTATTGATGTTATTAAGGTCCATGGGGAGCTGAAGCCATCACCAGCACCACCACCTGTAGGTAATACATGGTTATTAATGCTTAGGCTGGCCGGCCCGTCCGTCGAATGTAATTGTTCTATCGCCTGATATAAGCGTGAGGTTTTATTGCGAGTGGTCTCTGCCATCAAGCGACGCTGAATAAGCGCTTCGTCAGGTGCTATTCTGGAAACAATGTCGTCCAGATTGCCATTCTCATTTGCTTGCGAGGAAAGTTGGTCGCAACTATTTATAAGCCTTTCTGAAACCAGTTCTGAATTACAGGCATTGCCCAGCATGACAGCTACAGATTTGTTTCTCTCACCGGTAACATAGGTTTCAATATTGAAGACGGGGCGCTCTGGCTCGATGGGATCAACCGGCTCTTCTGGTTGAACCGGTTCTTCAGGTTCCACAGGCTGTTCAGGTTGCTCTTCCGGCGTTCCGATTTTTGCTAGAACCTCGATTGTAACTACACCGTCGCCGTAACCACCATTGCCGTCCTCCGCTAAATAGGCGAAGGTATCGACGCCTAAAAAGTTTTCATTGGGGGGGGTGTAGTTTAATGTACCGTCTTCATTCAGTACCACGGAGCCATAAGCAGCTGAGGAGCTGTTATACGAACGGATAGTTAAATTACCATCCGAAGTCGTAATATCATTTGCTAATACGTTTATGGTGACTGCTCCAGCTCCCTGGGTAACCTTAACTGAGTCCGGATTGGCAGTGACGGCCGCGCTGGCATGCTGCGCTGCCGCGACAATTAGTAGGGGAAGAGCATGGATTTTTTTCATAGTAAGGTCCTTTTAAGGATTGCTGTTGAAGTTGCTGAAAAGATGTGAGACCAGCTAGATAAATATGTGCCAAATACCGCCATGTCACAAAAATCTTGAGTAGACGTAATCTAAATATGGCTAAAAAAGAAACTCAAAAAACTATTTTATGCGCATGGGAAATCGGGGGCGAATTGGGTCACATATCGCGATTTTCTGCAATAACCAAAGCTTTGGAATTAGAAGGGCACCACATTGTTTTGGCGTTTAAAGACTTGTCTCGTGCGTATCCACTATTCCAAGATACCGAAGCAACCCTACTGCAAGCACCGGTGTGGCTGCCTAAAGTTACTATGCAAAGACCTGTTGCCTGTTTGGCTGATACGCTTTTATGTATGGGTTACCTTGAAGATGAGGCGCTGGACTGTCTCGTGCAAGCATGGGAATCGATCATAGATCTGGTGAAGCCGGACTTGGTTATCTTCGACTATTCACCAACCGCCATGCTTGCTTTGCTTGATAACCCGCTTCCCAAAATTCTGATTGGTACCGGCTTTGCGGATCCAATTGCTGGTAAGCGCATTGTTGACTGGCGACCTTATCCGACTGAAGACCAGTTGATTGAGCGTCAGGAACAAATGGTTCTCGAAAGAATTAACCTAGTACGTCAAAGGCGCGACAAACCAAGTTTAAATTGCATGACGGAGCTATTTGCCGTCGACCGCGTTGTCATAAGTACCTTCGCTGAGCTTGATCTTTATAGTGGGAGAAAAGACGCAGACTATTGTATTGGTTCGACCGCGCAACTTGTTAGTACACCGGTTAATTTCCTTCATGAAGATCGGCCGCGCATCCTGGCATACCTCAAACCAGCACACCCTAATATCGACATGTTGGTCGCGGCACTTGCACAGTGTAAAGCCAGTGTTTTTATCGCGTGCCCGAAAGGGTCGGCAAAACTGTTCGCCCCTTACGTCAGTGATCGATTTCAATTCAGTCTCGATTTGGTAGACCTCCAGGGCGCAATGAGTAGCGTGGATTTATTTGTAGGTCATGGCAATGCATCTTCCTGTAAAGAATCGTTGATAGCGGGTAATCCAGTAATCGTGTTCCCGGTTCAATTAGAGCAGCTGCTTACAGGTCGAAAATTACAAGAAGCAGGCTTTGGTGTTTTGGTAGAAAAAATTCCCGGTGTCGAGGAGATGGTCAAACTGTTTAATGATTTGCTAGACAATAGTGAACATTATCGCGCGAACATTAAAAATCTATTGATTCGTCACCCAAAGCCACGCTTGGATGTGGCGGAAGCTGTGAGTGCAGCTGTTAAAAATTTATTGCTTTAAAATAGTTACATTGGCTTGCGTTTCAATCTTCACTAATACATTTTTTAAGGACTTTAAATTTTCGCCGTTTAAATTATTTTTTGTGGCGTCAGAAGTTTTGTGGAGAAAAAATATCGCATATTTCTAATAAAAATTTAATTCTGCATTAGAAATGGGTATAGAAACTATAAAATCACTGTAAAGCTGGCAGAATTCTTATGAGTATAATCCTTGCCAGTTTAATATGGCAAAGGAGCTAAAAATGTCATTACCCAATAAGTTAAGTGCATTTTTGATTACCCTTATATTTTCTAATTGTGCCTTGGCAGTAATTGTAGAGGGTGGCTTTAGTGGCCAGGTCACAGATGAGTTTGTAGAAGAGTTTGATGCTAACGCCAGCCAAAGTCGGATTGCCGACAATTACGAAAATAAAAATGGAATTTCATTAAACGAAGATTTTGCATCATATGAACCTCAAATACCTAATTTAAATTCCTTGTCTGCAGATCAGAGTTTTTCCCTACTTCCTAGACCAAATGTTTACGACAATGTCGTGAGTTATGCGGGTTTTGAGAATTCTGGAATCGCAAGCAGGGCAGATTATCATGGGTGGATGGCTGTTAATCTCAGCGCTACCAAAGTTGATATAGAGGAAACCGTAACCGTCCCCGAGCCTTCATCACTACTTTTATTTTTTGGACCTTTACTATTTATTTTCTGGCGAGCGAGTCTATTGCCGAAATTTACTCGCAAACGCTAGTTATTTTTCATCGCCATACTCAGGTAATGAGTGCCTTTAAATGTTGTGTGATTTCGTTTGAGTAAAATATTTACAAATTGATTGCTCGCTTATCGTAAATTTCTTGAATAATTTTTTTATGAAAATACCCTAGCGGAGATTGCAGTGACCTTCGGACTATATCCATATCCGGGTTTTTTGAGTGACAGGTTTTAAAAACTTCGTTTACAGAAGGGCATCCTGCTGTTGTTTTTGTTAAAACCACATCATCCCCTCCAGAAATTTCGCCATTTTCAATTACTCGCGCATAAGCGCCTGTGCGAGAAGCTTGCACAAATTCTTTAATAAAACCAGGATCGCCCATGCGAGTGGCAAGTTTAAAACAAGGTGTGCGTGGTGCAGATATTTCAATCACTAGATTACCAATTTCCAATCTATCTCCGATATTTAAAGGCCCATCTCCAAAGCTGGACAATGTAAGATTTTCACCAAAAATTCCTGGCGAAAGCTTCCTACCTAATCGTTCAGACCACCAGTCGTAATCTTCCTGGCTGTAAATATAAATCGCTTGATCAAGTCCCCCATGAACTTTGGTATCTACAATTTCATCACCTTCAAGTCCCAGCTCCGTTATTCTCACAAGACCTGAAACCGGCTTTTTGATAATCCCGGTTTTTACTGGGCCATTAGGTGTTTCCAACGTTTCTTGTTGGCCGATATTAACTGAGAGTAGTTTCATAGCGGTTTACCTAGTAATGAATTCTGTTTGATGAGCTACCAGTGCTGTTTGAATATACCTAATATCTACAATATAACATTTGCCTGCAATACGCTTTTTGACGTATCAGGAGCTCATAGTTAGCTGAGGCTGAGTAATTAATTTTTATCAATTATGACTAGGTTTTTGCTTTCTTTCTGTCTTTTATGATTACCGTTAATTTGCAACCTGGTCTGTTTCTAATTTTGTAAAATCTCAAAAAAATCCAATAATTTTTGTTTGTATTCATCGGGCACTATGGAAATTCCATTGATGTGGAGTGCGTTGGGTATTATCCAAGTGCTGATCAACATGCTATTTGCGCTGGCGATTTTTCTTACAACACTCGATTCCATATCCTCTGCGCCAGCGGCAACCACCATAATTTTTGTGGTTTTATTGTAAGTGAGTATATCGAATAGTGGTTTAAGCTTTGGTGCAGGGTTTTTAAAAATAATTTGAGTAATCGCATCGAGATTTGAATACATCAACATTAGCGGACGAAAGACGTCCACATCTTTAGGCGCTTGAGGCCAAAGTCCCTCTATCCACGCAACTTGAAATGCAGCTCCATCGCGTCCAACGGCGTTTGTCAAAGCATGTGCTCCCATAGAAAGTCCTACGGCACCAAATTTTTTCACTGAATATTTTTTTGCAAGTTGATTTCTAATATCCAGTAAATCCTTTGAGAAATCGGAATATACATAATCTAACAAACCTTCGGACTCACCGTGACCGCGGAGGTCGTACATATAAATTCCGTAGCCAGCTTCAATAAAAATTTTCGCCCACTCGCCTGTGGCACGACGATCTCCGTAGTGTCCGTGGATTAGGATAATCAGCGAATTTTTATGTGTGCTTGCAGGAATATACCAACCAGAGATAGTTGTGCCATCTGTCAGTTTAAATTTGACCGTTTCATATTCCGTCGCACCATACTCCAATGGCGTTTCGCAGCAAATTGAATGCTTATTGTCTTCAACAGTATGACCGGTTAATAAAAATGTTACCGGGAAAATAAATAGATTGCATGCGACTAGGGTGGTAACTGCGTAAAGAAAATATAAAAATTTTCTTTTTGTGGTGGAGCTGGTTTTGCGAATAAATTGGGTGCTGAAGAGGGTCGTTAGGTAAAAAATAACGAATGTGACTATTACCCACAACGCGATTTCCCACAGCTTGGGGTGCTGGAACAGGCAGCTGTAGTTGGCGGCAGTAATTGCACCAATGAGACTTAGTAGTGAGGTGAAAAGATTTGTTTTTAAGTGTTGTTTTAGTGCGGCCATTCCTTGGAGTTCTTTGTTATGTATTTTTATAGAGTAATTAAAAGAAATTTATTTCAACAGATTAGTACTAGCCAATTTCAATTCAGATTGTGGTGAGGAAAGTGTTCTCACCACAATCTATAACTTAGTTGGTATTAGGTTTACTAATAATTACTTTACTGCCAGAAACTGAATCAACGGCATAGAGTGCTGCGGGAAAGCCTTTTACCATATACAAAACTCCACGCGTCTCATCGAAGGTCAGGGCATCAGACTTTACTTCCGGCCCCACGAGCTGCTTCTTCTCATTTGTCGACATATTAAATGAAACTAGGCCCTCAAAAAAAGTATTGAAATACAAGGTGTTTGCGGACGAATTAAATGCCAGTCCTTTAACCTCTCCCATCGCTTGGGTGTCAGCTTGCGCCCCGTTGAAAACCAAACTACTAGTGGTTGGCGTATGAAGATCCAGTTCAAATAGATAAGCTAAATTTGCATAAGGTGCCATGAACAGGCGTTTACTGTCATCGAAACGACTATTCGCCAGAAGAGCTGGTGCATCTATGCCTTGATCAAGAGTTGAAGCGTCTGCGATAGTTACCCGATCGCCGGTTATAAGGTCAACCGCCAAAATTGAGTCCGTCTTGTTGTCTGCTACATACAAGGTTTCATAGTTTCCTAAGGCGAGTCCCCATGGCAATGCGAAAGCTGGACCTACTCCTCGAGCATTGTCAGCTACTACGGAGCGATAACCTGAAACCGTATCTATGAGTAAAATTTGCCCGGACGTCGGGAAATCTTTTGAATCGCCCGCTGACATATAAATACGGTTGTGATATCCATCAAAAATAATTGGACCGGGGGCTCGTGTGGTTGCTTCTTGAGCATCACTGAAATCTGAAATAGTAGGGCTACGATCTCCATTATCTAGGTTGATCGAGAGCAGCTTTACGTTGGTATTATCGTGAGTAACCATCCATAATTTATTGAGTGATGGATCAACGTCAATTCCTACAACTTCATTCCACCCTTGCCCAGTACCCGCGGAAAGATTGGTGGAAGTTTGCAGTTGTGAACGAGCAGTGCCTTTGCGTCCTTCTAAATCCGTCGCTGCCACAACAATCGAGATATTATTAGCACCCACCGGAAGCGAAACATTATCCAATCGCCAGCTGCCATCGGAGCTTAACGGCGCCGTAAGGGGTCCATTTCCCGCATCAACCGTCAAGGAAGTAATGGTACTCGATGGACTGGACACCTTACCAAAAAGTGAGATAGTCCCATCAGTGTAAATGCCTTTTGCGGGAGGAAAATAAAGCTGGACCTGTGGAACATCACGAGGGTAGACATTAACGCTAACCTTGTCTTTTGACACTTTGCCTTCGTTATCTTCTACGGTGAATTCAAACTCTAATAAAGTCTCTTCATAAACGATTGGCGCAACAAATGAAGACTCCAATGCAGACGGGTCGTTCAATACAACTGATGGGCCGCTAACTTGGGTCCACTGAAATTTTACAACGCTTCCGTCAGCGTCACTGGTGCGTCCTCTAAGCCTGATGGTATCGCCACCCAGAGCTATATTATCATCACCCGCATTCGCCAGCGGTGCCTCATTAACACGGCCAACGTAAATATCAACAATATCATCAGCGCTTAAGCCCGCAGCATTGGTAAGTGTTAACCTAAAGCTGATTTTTAATGAATTTGCTCCCTTCGTGGAGGGGGCAGTGAAATAGA
>Ga0247741_1000367_pt1 | contig 26409 bp, 34 predicted proteins | sample UWRJL213509R2_FD_180945 | JGI IMG/M metagenome (GOLD analysis project Ga0247741, IMG submission 180945) | Plant litter microbial communities from Arlington Agricultural Research Station in Wisconsin, United States - UWRJ-L213-509R-2 | ecosystem: Environmental > Terrestrial > Plant litter >... | reverse complement strand
TCTCCCCTCTGACTAGAAGTAGAATTAAATTGATTAGGTATTGCAGAGAGAAGCACTGTGGGTTAGAACGCGTTCCCGCGGACATACCTATTTCTAGTCCATCTCGCAGCAAGTACTTCAGTGTCTCTAAAACTCGTCGCATTTCCTCCTTGAGGCGCAGTACCTCTTCACTGGTGCGATTGACGCGAGCACGACTCTTCGACCACTCGACGCGGAGGATATCATCCTCCCCATCCTCCCCCTCTCCACTGTGCTTTGCTGACCATATCCACGACAGCACACGTCGGGTCTCGCCTGTGCCATCTCGGCGCGTACGAATGTCAGGGAACAGAAGGGTATCTGGACCCTCATCTCCCACCAATGTATCCATCCCAGCTGCTTCCCCAACAAACTCGTCCTCTAAGACACCCCGGCGTGGTTGACGTGGACGAAGACGATTCGCATCTTGATAACCAGTGATATCAGCATCGTGAAGTACCCAAAGCAGCTTTTCCCAGTCGCCAGGTCCAACAAGCTTTAGCTTCGCAATCCGAGCAGCTCGGTATTTCCCAGCAGCAATACGGGCTCGCCCATGAATGCGATCAATAACCGCCCTCGACCGTGTCCCTTGCTTTTGTCCACGGATATTACGATTCTTGAAGGCGATCATGCGTGTCTTGATCTTAAGAATATGTCGAACAGCCTCGAGGGCGTCCTCGCATTGGGCTGTCCAGAGTTTATCCTCCATCTCATCCAATCCCTTCTGACATACAACCGCCTGCTCATCAGCAGCCACATGTGAGGGAAGCCAAAGGTCCATATCCTCAGCATGTCCAGAAACAGAGGGGGCGACTGGCGACTGGCAAGCAGCTAGATTTGCTTGATATTGGAGTAGACCTGGCATGTACACGGAGGCTAGCTGTTCCCATGAGCGAATGCGTGAATGGAGGAGGTTGCGCTGTTCCGTGAGTGAGCCTTCCTGTTGGTTTGTAGCATTCTCGGTGATGTTTTTCGCCACACGATGTAGACGGCGCCTTTATGTCATTGTATCAGATTTGAACCCCTTTGAAGAGTTGTTAAAACATACTGTGCTTCCTCGAGCTCGAGGCCCATGACCAGAAATGCCGACGCCGTTGTTGCGTGGAGAGAAATCCCCCCAGACAATAGGCGCGTCTCCTCGTCAGCCGCGAGGTCTTTCTTCACTTGCGCCTCCGAGATCACTATTAGATGCCATTAACGCACTGGCCATGGAACAGGTCCAAGAAATACTCGCACCTATTGTCTCCGACTCATATGGGCTTGATTTTGTCTTCAGGTGAATCTCTTTCTCCCACTCGCAGCACAATTTATCCCACTTATCTACTGAAGCCAGATCCAAAGACTCCGTCAAACTACGATGCGCCTCGGTTTGCAGATTACGATCGGCTACAGCAGCTTTGTAACGCCGTGCTAGAGTCTTCCCCTGACCAATATACTTGAGCCAGTTCCAGAAACCAAAATGATCGTCTAAAACATCTTGGCACAAACCGGGACCCTGCGTTTTGGTTGAATTCGCGAGAGCGTTGTGGGGTGCCCAGATTCGTTCCGGGCATTCTCCATCGGTTAGCCCAGCGCCGGGGATGTAGTTGAATGAATAGCCTTGATGTTTTGTGCGTTTGTGCATAGGTTCGTGAAGTTTCGGGATTGCTGGGATGAGGGTTGTCGAAGGAGGGGGTCGGAGAGACGCTGGCCAGTCCACATTGATACGCTTGCGAAGGTTGATGAACCATTGACAAGCAATGTCGTAGCTAATTATTACGAGCGATACCGCAATTCCTTGGAGCACGGAGGCAAACACATAATCCATGTTTGCATACCTGACAGCGTTGAGCGGTCAGACAGGTTCAAGGACATCTTTCCAAAGCTTACACACCTTTCACCCTTCTGAAGATTGCCAACTCCAAGTGGCATTATCATCTCCGAACGTCCGCATGATCCCATCGCCGTCCCAGTGTAACACATCCCAGCAGTATTCATCGTGTTGGCCAGGACCAGGGCCTGGAAACTGACGCATGTTCTAATCTATGCAAATAATAGCTTCAGTGCAGAACGAAGGAATGAGGGGAATACTGACGCACATCGTCATCACTTGCATGGCTGAGCACATACTTCTCATAATCAGCTCTTGCCACCATGTACGCCCACCCAGTCCCAAGACCTGGATCTTGCGAATAGTTGGAAACTAAGTTGTTCTTCAGCCGAAAATTGGCGTCCATACAAATAATAGTCATGTAGAGGTATCTAAAGCACCAGTCAACCGTCACAGAACTGGAGTTAAGCACGAGTTCGCATACCTCAGATGGACGGGCGCTTTCTCCCAATCAGCAGGAAGATTAACTCCAGGACGAGGACAGGAGGGGCAGCGGATCGCAAGGTCTCCTGGTTGCGTTCGACGAACTCCGTCGTCGACAGTCGACCTCCCTGCCCATTTTAACATCTTGAGATGTCGCCATTGAAGTACCATCCGCATCAATGCTCGGTAGCGGGACTTGGGGACGCCGATCCCAGTATTGATGGTAAGCTTCTCTAACGTGCGGTAGAAGTTGTAGGTGGATGCTTTGGTGGTAAGCGCAAGCATGTGTAGTGTGCGGAGCAGTTCGAAGGTCGCACATGTCTTCATTACGACTTGAGAAGCGGGATAAAGACGTCGGCGAAGGAGCTGAAGGTGCTGTGGGATCTGGCGAGGACACCCACAATACTGGATCGCGACTTCGTGGATGCCGTTTGTGTGCAGGACCAGCATGTTGGTGTGGCAAGGAACGGGGTTATGGCAGAACATACTGCCATGGTTGAGCTGCAGCTTCAACCCAAGTTCCTTCAAAGAAACCCTCACAAAAACACCGTCGCTCCATTTCTAGCGAAAAAGGTTAGACGGGAGGTATCATAGCTGGAAGGAGGCACGAACCTCCAGGCGATGGAACGGATGGACCTTGTGTCTCTTGAGGCAACACGATTGGCAGGTCAAGTCCAGTTGGAAACATTCTTGACACCGATATTCCGCAGGATAGGGCTTTGCTGTACCTCGGGCGATACAATCCATGCATTGTTCAGCCGTCCTGAAGTCTCCACGACCACACCAGCGCGTCACTTCATCCAGATACGACTGCCGATGTATGTCCATCCAAGTGACGTGAGGACGTTTCTTCAAAGATTTGAAATTAAGTCAACATTGTTTAGTCTCGAGATAAGATCTCGACTCACCGAAACAGTGCTTCGGGCCTTCTTTTTCTTCGCTGTCGAAGCCTTCGGCGGGATATCATCCATGGCATTAGATTCGACCACCTCGTCATACCACCCGCCATCGGGATCAAGAGCAAAGAATGGGTCGTCAGGTAAGGACCAGGAGAGGGTAGTCGACCACGAATCGGTGTCTGTCTGGGCAATTCGCGTTGCAGGCTCTGAGCGGAGGGAGGTCGATTCCTCTCTGGCGTAGACAGTGTCGTACTTGTCGGTTAGAGGAATGGAGTCATGGTAGGTACTCTGCGCCTTTGTTCGAGCACGTTTGGCAGGCCTGCTGTCCATTTTCCCAGCACAGAAGTTCGTTGATGCTAGGAAATCGTGGGAATCATTTCCCAAAATTGAACTGAGCCAAGATTAGGTCAGAGGCTTCTGTTTCCCCTCCGACCTCACCCGTACTCAGCATGGCTGCGCCTTCGTTAGGGCATTGACCGCACTTCATGGTATGTCTATTTTTCTAATTACTCGCCGATACGCCTTGCAAAACATACCAAGAGAGGCTACCAGAAATACCCATTGTATGGGAGATTCTTGTCTGCGTTCGCACCTGGCACAGCTCTCTTGAACCAATTCCTCTATGACACCTCCCTAATGGCCCGCTAACCCTTACTTTCCGCAGATACACTCAACCACCTCGGTGGTCCGGTTTAAAAATTCCCGCAGATCCAACCCTCAACGTTGCAGCCAGCCTGAAGACTAGCGTGGGCGTCTTTCGCCCGTAACATCGCCAGATCCAATCGCAGCCAACGACAACGCCCCCACAAGCCACAGCAACTACACCTCCTGGACACCATGCAACCCACCAGACGCCTGCAACCATTACCCCAGCTTCAGACGCACGAAGAAGCGCTCAGACGCAAAGGTTGCCCATGGATCCTATCAGCCGAACTCGCCACTTGTTGGTCGACATCTCTCTGGCTCCCATCCGATCGTCTGCGAGCTTCGTGGCGAGCACAGATTTGTCGGACCGGATGACCGCTCTTGCTCCAAGATTCTATATACGCTGGAACAGTTAGTTGGAAAAGTTTTGCGGTTTGGTTCCAGGTCGCATTGCTGGGATAGTCGGTACGTCTAGAACTCTTGCCTCATTCCTCTTCTCTATGTCTCACACACAACCAGAGCACCCCAATGCCCATCGTTGACAAACACGGCGTCACCATTGGCCTTCTAGCTCGGTGAGTAGAAGATTCCGAATGGCCGCTTCTGCACCTCAAGCCTGTGAACTGATAGATGCGTGTCGTTTGTTATGCACACAGCGTAAGGCAAAGCATCGTGTTCATCGCTGGGGTGCGTTCATCGCACTTTGTTACTGGGTGTCGCATGGCGGTGGCCAGCCCAAGCTACGGAACCTTGAAAATATGCCTGTCGACGCACTTATGCTCAAGGAGCTCAACTCGCATCCATTCTTGAAACACGTAGCCGGTTTTCGACAGGTACGTTCTCATGAAACTCCTCATAGCACACCTGACAATGTCTTAGGCGTCATGGCGACCTGTACCCTTAAGCTGTTCCAACACTATGTGGAAAAGCTTGGTCAGTTGTACACCCGAGACCCTACTGTCACCCGCGTTATTCCGAACACTATATTCTCTGTTACTAGCTACAACCTTGGCCCACGCACCGCGTGTTTCAAACATATAGACTTTGCCCACCTCCCTTTCGGACTATGCTCAATCACTGACCTAGGCTTCTATGATCCATCGAAAGGTGGCATTGAGTTTCCACCTAGTGCAACCATTCTGATTGTCTCGGGAATTGTTGCCCACTCCAATGTACCGGTCCAGACGCATGAGACGCACTATTCCGTCGTGCATTACAGTCCTGGCACTTTGTTTCGTCGGGTCGATAATGACTTCCGTCGATCCGTAGACTTCATTGCTAGCCTCTCAGAGGGGGCTTTAGCGGTGCAGGAAAGGCAGTCATCACGCCGGGAGATGTATTTAAACCGTAGACGTATCTGTATTTTGAAATAATATAATATTGTGCAAACCGCTGTTCCTTTTTTTTCATCACCTGGTACGGGAAAAGAGAGAAGAACTTGTGAGATTGAGACTGAGATAGTTTGATCAGTAGTGCGACTGGCTCAAACCTTCAACTTTAGTATACGCTGCGATCGTGTTTTGAGAGGTGATCGTCGTAAAGACGCTGTATTCAAAATGCAATGCTTTGGCCATGCCTCATTTACAACCATCAATCTAGTGCTCGTCTTATGATTTTGAGTTAGTAAGCTATAGACCCGACAAATTTTATCAGACAAGAATGGACAGTAAGTGCACTACACATCCTGAGTACGCCATGAGTATAATTCGCAGATTTCATGCTAAACAGATAACCTCGCATTTGAATGCATTTCCGCCGCTGTTTAATGGCAGGAATAATATAGATGTATGGAAGGGTCTACAAGTTATATCCCTGTATCTGAGTTCATTGAGCTCTGCAGGACATCCGTTGGTCCATAATCCAGACCTCGAAATGCGCGAGAGGTGATTTCCGGCCTGTCTATATTTAGCCATGCAGTCGCAGGGCGATTGATTTGGCTGTCCAATTGCCATTTATGGATGGTCCCTGAGATGCGTCAAACCCTCCAAGTCATAACGTTGGGTGGTGTCTGACAGAAACCACCACTGTCATTGATATACTTCCACTACATGCCTTCGTCGTCTCTTCCTGATAGGCGGCTTGAGAAAAGACAAGAGTTATATGCAAGGTGAGTAACACTTTTCAGCATCACTGACATTAGCTGAGCTAGCAACATTACTTAGGAATCTTGAGTCCGAGCGTACAAAGGCACGCGAGCGAGCCCACAGGTATTAAATCTACGTATAAAAGGTGCAACTCAAACTAACACCATTTCTGGAGAGACTGAGGCTGATTGAGGTCCCATTGGAAACTGCGCAGTTGCGAAAGGAGCGGCATCGCAAGGCGCAGGCGCGATACCGACAGGCAAATCGAACCATTCTCAATGTGCAGTCCTGGCAGTATCGGTGAGATTTAATCAAACCATTCCTTCTGGTGCGACTAATCACTGAGACACCGGTGTTCAGTCGGGATAAAAGAGCCAACAAGGCAAAGGCCGCTTGTGAACTTGAAGACAAGGCAACATATCAGGCGATCATGACCTCAAAGTAGAGATGCCGGGAAAAAAGATGGAAAAAAAAGATTTTATGAGTCCTAATGTCACTTTGTGTAGAGAGTACCCGGCCATGCTGTATTTTCTATAGCATGGGCCTGAATATGTTCCAAAGGGGTTGGGTATATTCTGTTTAAATCTTACCGTGAAGGGTGGGCAAAACATCCCCATATCTTTGCATTCAGCAGAAGAGTTTTCCTTCAGATTTGGTCATAGGCATGGTTATATTGGCATAAAGGAACGGTCATACTACGTCACATGGGTGTGTAAAGGAAGGTGAACATGGGTGCATATTGGGTTATCAACTGAAGATACTTGAATGGGGATGTTTACTTATGAGACGGCTTGGACGGTGTCCTGGTGCCATCTTCGATGAGGCTGTCTAACTCAGCTTGAGAAAGATGAGCGAACAGAGATACAGAAGTGATGGTTCTGCCCAAGGCGCCCATTTGAGCGAAAGGAGATGCAAAATCTGCGGCATTCCCAAGACCTGGTCTGGTGTAACCTCGTGGTGTTTGGTACGGGGTTGGGGCGACCAATTGTTGGCGACGACGCGTCGAAACACGGACAGTGGAATTGGTAGTGAGGGGGGTATGAGCCAATGGAAGACCTGCAGGGTTGGAAGGACCAGCATTGGTCAAGCGCTGAACAGATGGTGCGAGGGTCCTGGCCATCGAAGGTGTCCTCTCAGCCGGTGAATCTGAATCGTACATATCATCTGGCGATGCAGCAACATTGGTGATGTGCTGAATAGACGGTACGAGGGCTCTGGCTGTTGAAGGTGTCCTCTGAGCCAGTGAATCTGAATCGTACATGTCATCTGGCGACGCAGCAGCATTGATAATGTCCCGAACAGTGGGTACAAGGGTCCTGGCAGTCCCCTCAGCAGGTGAATCTGAATCTTACATGTCATCCGGAGATGCACCTATGTTTCGAAACATAAATGCAGGAGCAGGTAAGTCATCTCCTGACTCCGATGGGGTGCGAATTGTTGGATAATCAGTCAAGGCGCTTGACGCTCCTCGCCACCTGTGAACTACGGCAGCGGCCTCGCTGTTCGACAGTTCCGAATCCGACGAGATCTCGATAACTTCAGAATTGGCGGCAGGGGCCATCGTGGCGCCACTAGCAGGCGTATCAATGGAAGGAATCCCGGATTGCTGGGGCGAATGACGCCTGCGACATTGTCTGGGAGGACTGATGGAAGGGGTAGATTTTATAGGGCTCGGTCGCTTCAAGGATTTGTTGATTCTTGTACGGCCTGTGGCATTCTTCCTGGAGTAAATCTTTTTGGGAGAGGCAGAGCTAACCTTGATTGGGTTACGACTACTTCCGACGACAGGAGGAGTGCCAGGCCTTCGAACCGGGGCCGTTGTGCTGTGCACTACATGGACGAGATTCGCTGCGTAATGTATGCCGTAGCTATGGGCAGCCAGGCTCCAGCTCGAAAAGATGTTTATACCGTCCTGACTGGATTGAACGCGTGGAGGCAACCTGAGCGAGGGTTAGAACCACTGTATAGCCCTAGGGGGAAAAATGGCTTACCAGCGAGTCTGTATTCCAACGACTGGCCCGGTCAGAACGACGATATACTCAGCCGTCATTCCCAGTCGGGGCATGGGTTGTATGAGAGTACCTGGGGCTGGAGGGGCTAGCCTGGATGTATTCCGCTCCAGGGATGCCACCGGATATGCTGAAATAAAAAGATTAATTGGTGTGGATCCGGATAGTGAAAAGTATTCACCCCTATGGATCCTCACGCGCCGACGAGGGGCGGACGAGACTGCAAATGGAATGAGTAATATTTGAAAGGGGATATGCTATGGAACGTACCACTGGGCGCTGGTGGATCATATCCATCCATTGTTGCTGGAATGCTCGGAGTATCCCTGCCGTCCAGGTACATAGTGTCCTCACGATCACGATTATGGGTAGGAGCATCGGTGAGTGGCGAGATCATCGAAAAAATAGTTCCATGATGCCTTCTGTCGGGAAGTAATGCAACTGGTGACAGTAACGGCGCTGGAAAGACGTTAGCTGGGCAATATCTTCTTGCATATGGAGTGATCAACTCACGAGGTAAGGTATTGCCCTCTGGAGCGACATTAGGTGGTAGCCCTTCTGCTGAACGAGGGGTGCTACCTCCTTCAACAACTGGGCTAGAGACTGGGGTATTTTTTGGCAACTGCATGATCGAGTATATTTGGGAGTTTGAGGCCTGAGTGGTTGTTAATACGGCGATGTTTACCTGCTTTATCTTCCCAATATTCCAGGGTAAAGAATCGAACGCACTGGTTGCCGTGTCGATTGATCAGAACGACACTCTGGAAGGATGAACGCCACCATTTTCGTACCTTGTAGGTGACAAGCTACTAGGGTGATACGTGAAAGAAAACCACGCTCCCAGATTGCTCCATAGGCTCAAGATCTCTTCAGATGAACCTGTACAGGCGAAGGCGGGCCCACTTGTGTGCAACCTGGGCCAGATACTGGGGGATGGCAAGGCAATTATCCAGCCGAAGACGCCGTGAAATCGTATCGATCCTGCATGACTAGTCAAGAGGCACAATCTGGTTTGAGTTAGACGTTGGGTCAGCGTCGGTATTCATAAGTCAGAGTTATACCTCGGAAATTCCCCCAGAAAAGTATCGATTCCATCCAGACCAGCTGCCCATCCACTTCCAACCCATCGCACATATAATCTACTGCGCCAGTGAAAGTAAGTACACACGCCGCAAGTGATGATACAGAACTCACCTATCTCGACAGACGATGGTGAATCCAGGCTCATTTGTCGGCAGTAGGGCAGTTTTTCTCACAGGAGAGAAACGTGTATACGCAGACGCCGTTGCCCAAGGGTATACTAGAGACGTGCTGGCGATAATCAGTCATCGATACTTCAAAAGATATCCGATCGACTTACCACACGACGTGGAACCAACGGATGAGCACCTTGCGTCTGTTGATGACAATGCCATTTGTCCAGAGGATCTACCGCTGAATCCAAATGACATGACCATGGACGATTACCTTGCAGAGAAACTTCGTCGAGAGAAGTCCGCAGCGCTGGTTGATTATCGGCAGGGCGTGAGTTTGACCTTATTTGTTATCGGGGCTGTTGACTCACAGCTCACCAGCAAATCAAACGTTGGATGGCCTATCAATTCATGAAGGACCACGACATTAATCCAAGGGATACGGGTGAACAAAATCCATATCGCGCACTTCTCTTCAAGCTCACCCAGAAGAACTACAAACCGCCTCGTCAGAAGACACCCGTTAATCTTTGGCGCGTTACTCATCGCGATGAGATCAATGCCATCGCCAATCTTACTGCCCACCGACGCGAAGAGGCCGTATCCGTCCGTGACCGTATCGCAAGAAACGAATTCAAGAAGCTACCGCTGGAAGAGAGGGAAGAGTGGATTCAGCACTCAAAGGAGTCTCATGCTACGGCAATGGCCCAGTATATGCGGGATATCAATGGTCCAGTGTCGACCCTGCCGGAGGATCGTCAACGGTATGTGGTCGTTTAATTCCCAACATTCTCAGCTAAATAGTCCTCAGCTGCATCCAAGGGCTTACACGTTTCGCACTGCCCATTCTCGACATGATCGCAGAGGCCACTGGGATGGTCGCCACGCTCATTGTTGGAGGACCTGAACCCGCTCAAGCAGGACGTCTACAGGTTATCAGGTATGTCGTTTTCTCTTTCTATTACGGATATAACTTATCGACCGTCTAGTATTCACTCAGGGACAACTTCTGGAGATGTGAAGATGAATTTCGGCCGATTTGAGCGCCCTCGCTATACGAAGTATATTGTGCCGACCTTCGGGAACTTTCTGAAGAACTGTTTTTGTGAGTTATGCCGTCTTTAGTATGCGGGATGCATTCTTATTAGACTCTAGCTCCTGAGGAATGTCATACACGAGCCCTCGCATTGGATTCGGGTCTAGAAGCAATGTTTACATTCGACTTCGAAGGTATCGACGTGAACATCGACGGCGTTGATGCAGAGCCCACTGCAACCAAATCGTCCGGTGCCTCTGCCACCCCCGCTGTACCACCATCCTCCCTTGTTGGTGTTGATGTGCTGGATAGCTGTGCAGCTGTCGCTGCCTCTAAAGACACCCATAACGACGACCCATCCAGCTCTATGACGGCTGGACCCATCGCGAGTGAGGAGGCTGTGGACGGGAAGGACGAATCAAGTGCTGATGGTGTATTGGGAGAGCAAGGCCTTGGTTGTGACGGGGATGCGGATATAGGTCCTCATCCATCCTCACCCCCCTTTCATCCAATGTTCGACCTTCCTCCATCTCCTGTCTTGTGTGAGGCGGAACTTGTGCCATCTCGCCTCAACAGTCCTGCGCCTACCGAAACCTCTGCGCCTAACGAAACCTCTACGCCCAACGAAACCTATACGCCCAACAAAACCTCTACGCCCAACAAAACCTCTACACCCAACGAAACCTCGGCGCCCAATAAAACCTTTGCCCCCACCGCACCCGTTGTTCCGATTGCAATAGCTTCTCCCTCTGTCTCGCTCTCCTCTCCTCTTTTGGTTGTGACCACAGCGCCGCCCTCCACTGCATTGGAGAATCGACCTACCTTGCTTAAGCGCAAGGTGCTAGACGCGCCTGTTTTGAGCAATGGCAATATCAGCTATGTTGCTAAGAGGCCAAAGCGAGGTGTGGTTGTGGAGATTGCAGGAGAACCGTTGACGCCGCCACCCCCATCATCCAACAATGCTCTGTGGCTCAAGTCAGCCATCTCAATGCTCACAGCACAGAGTCTCGGAGATAGATGGACCGATGTCGTTGAGAAGTGGGTCCTATTCGAGCGCAAGGAGGTCAACCGGAAGGTCGAGGTGCTCGGCTCTCTGCACCGCCCCCCTTCTGTTCGTGATTGGATCCAGCGGGCTCGCTCTACATCATATCGCCCAGCAATCGCTTCAGTAGACGGGTTCGAAAAGTCATACAACCTATGGTGGGCCTCGCTTCAACCCAATTGGCGCACAAATGCATCTGGTGAAGTAGTGTATGAAAAAGTTGAAGGGGATTGGAACATAATTCGTAAGCCAGGCAAAAACGGAATTCTGAGCGTTGCTGCGGCCCTCTTTTTTTGGGGCCTGGCAGTCAAGGACACTGAGGATACGAAAGGATGGGAGACCGCTGTGGATGATCTTCTGCTTGTATTGACAGAACTTCTCGCGTAGGTGTTATCCGTAAATTTCAGACGCTTTGTTATATAAATGTTTTGTCTTCTCTACATGTGCCCAATGCAACCCCCCCTCTCTCGAACTTTGTTGTGACTGAGCTGAATCTGCATGGCACCCAACACGGTGTACTGTGGTACTTATAGTTGATACTTCCCATGTCCAAATTCGGCGGTACAAGACATCCAACACGACGCTCGTCAATCCATCCCTAAACGCTTGATGATGGCCATGAAAACAGCTTTATTAGGTAGATGTAGTGTACAGGTGTCTGTATCTACAAGTCCTAGGATGCTGGTAATCAAAATAATCGTGGCGGAGGGTAAACGCAAGGTGCAACGCCCAAATGAGTAGGATTCTGGGAGCAACCGGTAACCCCGTAAAAGCGGTAAAGAGGGCCAGAATGTCAGAAGCTGGGGAAACCCTGCATTTGACGTCATATCAATGAGCGCTCAATGACATCACGGGCGCTCAGGGGGGTTATGGGGTCCTGGAGTCCTGCCACTACCGGATTTTCCGAATGCACCATATCCCGCTCCCCCTGGCGCGTCCAAAACATCCCAGATGGGTTTATCCACACCATAGGAGCGGGATGTACGGTCACCACCATCCCCGAACAGTGCCCGAGGAGGCGCAATCGCGAGCGCAAGCACCCAACAGTGAGTAGCACCCGATTTGGCAGTGCTGATCGATGCCATCAATCCCGCCCATCACATTCACCATCCGGAGCACCCGGCAATTGCAGCATTCTCCCACAGAGGTAGGTGGTGGGAAGCTCCCTGCCTGGATGTATGGCATGTTTTGGGAAATTGCCTATATTTGATGTATGAGCGTAGCTGCTATTAGTGCCAACACGCCAATGCTGATTCGTTGGGCAATATCTTGGACTTGGAAGAAGGGCGAGCATTCTGGGAACTATTGTTCAACGTAGAACATATGTTCAAGTTCATACTGGCGTCAGTAGGCGTGTTGGCTAGGTCGTTGGTCCCATTGGTGATCTTCTTCGTGGGCAGTGGTATCGTCATTGTCGTACTCGAGTAGTCACAGATCTTGATATAGGAAAGCCCCACGTTGAGGGAGGACAGGTATCGGTAGCATCCACCGAGGGGGCAATGAGAAGGACGAGAGTGCACGTCGATTAAGGAAGAGGATGCGCGTGGATTATGACGCAGGTGTGGGTGATCCAACACAGAGTTGGTACCAGGCCAATGTTGATATGAGGCATACACGCGGCTTTGGTTGCATTGGTAAGGGTGTTCGATAGATTGAAGGATGCGATGGTGGTATACGGTGGCTCGGAGAGGCAGAGGAGGAAGAGGAACTACTGCGAGATCAGAAGTAGGTGGAACGTGAGGCATTGCAGGCGTCGTGTGTACGAGAACGTTCCTCGCAGCATAGAGGATTTGCCATGACACGCCATCCGATCAGGCAAGGACGAGACAGACGCGAGGAGGATATCGAGGAATACTTGAGTAGATTGTACTAGAAAAGTGAAGGAGACCTTCCACGTCATTCTGCCAGAGTGGATGAGTGGATGAAAGGGCAGTAAGAGGAGCTGGGGACATACCAAAGCTGTCCTCACAGGTTGGACGCGTCACTCGAGCCCCAGAGTCCCCAAATCCAAGTATCCAGCTCTACAGTGTTCGTGGTAGAGCCAGTTCTTGTACATGGTTCATATCAGTGTACGTGTCTTGGGGTTGGACTAGGGCTTGCGTCTACGGGTCCGAGAATCAGACGCGCCAGATTTCGCGGCTGAAGGGGAAGCGTCAGACAGCAGACGGTTGCTGAGGCACACCATACATGAAGAGCCCGGCTCACAACTCCGTGTATGTGGTCAGAGTTGGAAATGTGACAGATGAAGTTGAGACGCTGGGAGTAGAAGGATGACGCGATGACGATCCATGTCCTAGGGGAAGCCGTGGTGGAAGGATATCAGTGGTTGTGGTGAGTAGGCAGCAGGTGTGAAATGCCCGACGAACAAAGATGGGGCCTGGTGTGATCGTCGATATGTGATGCATATGGGAAGCCATGGACGCAGAGGGTAAGGGTGTTCGGCAGCTTGAAGAATGCAGTGGCTCGGGCAGGAGGGATGGGCCAAGTTGAGGAAGATCAGTGCTTGTAACAGGTTCGAGAATCGCCAAGGGCAAATTCGACGAGTTTGGTTGTGGGCTGGGGCGTTGATAGGCAGAAAGGAGAAGCTATCGGCATAGGTGTTATTGAAGGAAAAGGAGGCCGTCCGCATCCTGTGACAGCGAGTGCCTCATCCTGATGTCGCGACTGGAGGGGGTGTGGATGTGACGCGTGATGGGGTATCCGGACACCCTTTTGATACCACTTCTACGGAGGTGGGGCATGCACGTAAAGCCATGAGGGGCCTTGTTGAAATTGGACTCGACGCGTCAGCGGACCAGGCTCAGGTCCCAGGGCTATAGGTCTCTGTCATATATCCTAGGTGTGGCGAGTTATCGAGAGACCGTCTTGATCCACGTCCACAAGAAGCTTTGGTGACCGCGATTTAGCAGAGTCGTCCGTCGAGGCGACATTGACGATGTGGTTAGATTATGCGAGAATTTGTATCTTCCAGATTCGGTCACGGTGGGTCCGAGCGTGCCGAATGGTCCGGACACCAATGAGATAAGATTTCACCCTGCTTGTGAGCGCTTAGATACATCATTCCGTGACCAGTTGATCACAGGCAGTAGCTTTTCTGAGCGTTCCGAACGCCAATAAGATTAGATTCTCTCCGGCTCTCGAGCTCGCTATCACTGCGAGCGCTTATATACATACCTCGTTTGTAATTCATGATCATCAAAGATTATCTCTTATTTTTTGACTGCTAAATGTGGCATTTTGTAACTTTTCTGAGTTCAAATAGAAGAATAGACATGACTCGTCAGAAAACAGCGGAATTGACTTTGTCGTTAGCTACTGATCCAGCTGAATTCACGACTGAGATAATTAACAAGTGACACGTATAACTGTTTAATATGGTTTGTATAACTACTGGGACAAGAATAATGAACTTAAGGCTCATCGATGATCATATGACACTCAACAATTTATAAGAACGAATTCACGTTCCAGTGCGCAGACAACCCACAATACAGATTCGTGATGACGCCAATGTACTGGTCACCAGTGTCAAAAAAAAGGTTCGCGACTGAATGAGAGTCGTACATTTAAATCCCTTGAGCAATGAGTTTTATTCAGTATGTCCTACCCCAGAATACAAGGTTCAATTGATGTGATCAATTGTCTACATCATCTGCCAGTGGTGCGCAAAGCACAGGGAAATGTATCAATCGATCACTAGCTGAAGATGCTTGACAACTACAAGGTATTTTCAGCGATAATTAGAATAATCCAGCAAACTTACTGTGCAAATTTGCCGACAGAGGAATCGTACTAGATAAGCTACCCAGTGAAGCTGAGATGTGAGCAGGGCGGAATGAGTTGAAATACACGATGAAGAAATGCGCAAAAGGCCGAATCGACGTGTCAGCGAACCAAGCCCATGCTCCGATATAGCTCTCTGTCATACAACCAGCGCGCGGTGAGACTGTCTTGATCCACGTCCGCGAGAAGCTTTAATGTGTGCGATTCAGTAGAGTCGTTCCTCAAGCTTCAAAGCTTCAACATTGATGATGTGGTTGGGTTATGCTTCATTCCTCAGTCGTGATTCGTCAAGATCACCCACGGACCTGGACGCCAATAAGATAAGATTCCTTCGTTATTACTGAGCGCTTATATACATACCTCGTCAACAACTGACTGCTGGCAGCTTGTAGCTTTTCTGAGCGGGCTCAAATAGAAGAATAGATATGACCCGTTCTAAAATGGACGAACTGGCTGTGAACCGAGAAGGTCTACAGTAATGCCTGTCAACCTCGCCTTCAACATGGTGTTTAATTAGTTACAATAGTGGTATCCTCTGAAATCTTACCCTTGGTTAGTTGGTTAGATAGGCAAGTAAAATCACATCTGCCACAGTTCCACTCCAATTGGAACTATTTATGATATTATTGGACACCTGACAGAGGGAATGCAGCGTATCAGTTATCGGCGCCAGCCACGAGGAGTCATCGAGGACGGATTTCACAGTGGCAATTGTCGTCTTACACCAATCCACCCACCACCATGAAGGCATGTCTCAGACACAAGGAGAACCAGAGGCAAGCAGAGCGGCACAAAGTCCAGCCGGGAAGGAAGGTGAAGTACGCTCCAGACTGATACCTCTGGCGCAATCACAGCTGTACTGACGAGTCATGCCCCTGCTTTAAGCCAAAGAGAATGGGTGACCCTCCTGAATACCCACTCCCCAAAATTGAGGGGAACTCATTCACCCTGTTGTTGGAACCGCGGATAGAGAAGGATAAAGCGAGGTGTGAAGCATGGAAGGACGAGGTTCAAAATCTTTTGATCTTTGTGAGTCTGGCCTACTGACTGAGTCCAAAACCTGATACCATATTCGTTCGAAGGCTGGTCTTTTCTCGGCGGTTGTTACCACATTCATTATCGAATCGTACAAGGCTCTGAGGCGGGATCCAACTGAGATACTCTTGTCGCGCATCCTTGCCCAACTCGAAGGCAGGGCAAATGGAACAGACATCACTCCCCAGAGCCTCTCGATGCCTGCTTTTACTCCTACCCCCTCTGACGTTCGGGTCAACACCTTCTGGTTCCTTAGTCTCATCTTCAGCCTTATAACCGTCCTCATCGGAATCATCGCGCTCCAGTGGTTACGTGAGCATCTACGCCCCCATATCGATCTTGAACCTCAAATCGCATTCTCGCTCCACCATCTCAATGTCGAATCCCTCGATCGGTGGTACTTACCACAAATCTTCACCGCTCTACCTCTCCTCCTACAGCTTGCCCTCATTTTATTCCTGGTTGGTGTCGTTGAGTTTCTTCGGAACCTCAACTCCACTGTTGCTATTCCCATCGCTGTCGCCGTTGGATCAAGCCTGTCCTTCCTTTTATGGACAACGGTAATGCCGACTATACAAGCATTGACTCTTTTTCTACCTCGATGGTCCTGGGGGAATGTGCCACAGTCACCGTGTCCCTATAGATCGCCTCAGTCATGGGCTTTCCACCAGTTAGTGCGACCTCTGGCTGCCTTCTTTCTATCGATCTACGGTGGCTTCAACGTTGATCATCCAGATCCAGGTTGTCGATATCGAGGCCTTGTGTCTAATAGCATGACTTTGGAGAAGGACCGCGGTCTTATTTTCAGCGAAACCACTTCTCGTCGTCAGTGGCGTCCCTCTAACCTGATCTTTCACTCTGGCCCTGGAAACAGTTGGGCCGAACATGAGATTGCCTGGCTATTCCAAAGAGATCTAGATTACATGAGACTAAATCCAGGGTCTACTAAGAAAACCGACATCGACGAGAATACTCGACCAGTCCCCATCTATGACGCAGTCCAGGCTGTTATCAGCATTGGCGAAAATGGTTCCTCGAGGGAGAATCTACTCGCGCACCATTGTGTTCAGCCCATCGTCCACTGTAACAAAACAGACGGAGCCTACATGTGGTACCTTTCCCATCTAGCGAACTATTGGTATCTGGATGGTGACCGGGCCGAGACTTTATCTGTTGATGCGCTGACACATGATAATAGGCTGTTTTTCCACCGCGGTATAGGGTCTGGACAACTAGACGATGTTCGAAACTATGTCCAGCAACCATTTGTGAACATCACACGTGCTATGTTTGCCCATGGTGCAATACGTCTGGAAGACATATGGGCAGGGGTTTATTCTCCACTGACCTACTGCAATGTCGACGAGCTGCCTGGTATGTACATGGGATATCCTGTTTGATCTCATTTCAAACTGATCCATACCATATTGGGATTTTCAGATGGCCAAGAACAACTTCTTGATATCCTCCAGAGTTACTTCCACAGCGCTACAACCTATTATCCGAACCCTGCCGATGCTGGAAGTACCACCTACTTCTCTAAAATTGCGATGGATTTGATTTGCGAATCGGCTCGTGCAGTGTCCAAATTGAAACCCACAGCCCCCCCTTTCTCTCGACATATCGACCTTCTCCAATCCTTAGCATCTGGCCTTCGGGATCTGAACCTTGGTGCAGAAGCTGGTCCCTTGCCAGATTACCTTTTCTATGCCTCATTCGCTTATGTTTATCAGCTTCTCAATTGGAGTTCAGATGCAATCACAACCGAAACAGGTCGCGATCTCATTCTTGCCATATCGCAATACCGCGAGCGCGTCATTCCGCAAAAGGCCATTGAGGATGGATTCTACAACAGTACTTGGCGGACGTTTGGCAATGACTGGCCCAAATTCGAAAATTATGCCGGGGTGTGTGGTATTGTGGTCCCTCCATCTACAAAGGAGCTTTTGGCGGATCCTGCACCAATCGAATGTACTGAGATCCAAGAAAACCCTGTCCACCCATCTAGTGATGCCGTTGTCGAGGTTTTGGACTATCATTATGCAACTAGTCATCCCTCTTCAAAGTCGGATGGGTAGGTATCAGTGTATCGAGTGTGAACAGAAAAGGATAACTTGGATAGAGGAGATTCGTGATAAAATTCAATGGAGGTGTGTTCTAATCAATTTTGCGGACATTTAAAAAAATTCAATCATTGTTCTATATTTGTTCATACTACCTTCATTCATGCAAGATGATTATTATTCGCACCGATAAAAACGACTAGTGTGAGAGGCATGCGCAGATACAAGACGTACCTGGAGCATATAGTTGCGGGATGATTGACACTTCGATGTAGTGGTTTCAATGGACGTATCGTTCACGTTAAAAGGCCAGCTCCAGCATTTCACATGGAGGTCAGAATCAAACTGAACATTGAGAGTCATATTGACAAGTATCAACACGCCAACCATGTGTTGAGTTTAATTTTACGATATGTTGCGCATAGTTGGAGAGACTGACAGGCCCATGTCCGCGAGACATACGGCGCGTCGGGGTCCAATCTTTCAGAATGCCAACGTTCGCCAGGCGACATACGATGGTAGCGTCAGGAATGCAGCAAGAAATAAGGTGCGCGGGTAACCAATAAGCCCATAATTATGGCGGCACCAGACAGGACTGAAGCGGTGCCATGTACTAGTGAACATTTGAACGTTTGGGTAAAGCTATTGCGATGACCAGTGTTCGCTGAGCACTGCATAGGCATCAGGGCGAGCCTATAAGAATTTCAGTGTTGGTGTTGGTGTTTCTGAGTCTGGAAGACGACTAAATGAAGAAGATATACCTGGACTTATCCTCACAGAGACAGACATATCAACCAAGCCCTAAACCCCAAACCTGGCATCCAGGATCCTCGCAGCTCTACGTCAAATCTTATATCGCCATAAAGCCCTCTCTCGGAGTGGTAGTATCCTGAAACACCGCGTCTGAGGAGTATATGACGGCCTCGAGAGTCAGACTGAGGCTTGCTTTGCGCGCCTATCTTGGACCTGATATCTCAACTTGAATGTGTCACGACATCGTCCATGTCTTGAAGTCAAGCCCACACTGTCCTGTGCAAGGTGGGGTGCTGGGATTGAGGATCTTGGTACATGGCCCATCTGCAAGAGACCTGGCGTTTTGAACATTAAACTGCAGAAAACCAGGCATTCACAGACGACAATGATGAGGTCGCCGGCTATAAAAGCATATTTCGTCAAAAATTCCTGCTCCCAGGACGTGGCAAATTTTGTGGGTATAGGTAACAGGACTTACTTATTTTGTGAGGCAAGTGTGTAGTTCAGAGTAATATATTGTGTGGCTAGGTGGCTGGATCCGATGTATTTGCGTTAGGCGTAGCTTCTGGTGACAGCTTTGTTAGGAGCTTAGTAGAAACGTGGTAGGTGTGGTAGGAGCTTAGTAGGGAACGTGGTAGGAGCTTGGTGGGAGCTTGGTGGGAGCTTGGTAGGAGCTTGGTAGGCACTTGGTAGGAGCTTGGTAGGAGCTTAGTGAGCTTGGTGTGGAGCTTAGTGAGCTTGGTGTGGAGCTTAGTGAGCTTGGTAGAATGGTTTTACCATAGGAGTGCGGTAACACCTTATTGGGAACCTAGTCAGCCGGGATCAGCAGGTTGGCATTCCATGATTCGCATGCATGTGTTGTGCACGGCTGGCTGCCGTCAACTGCCATTTGCTCGCTCTCCGCAAGCCAGGAATATTGGAAAATAGACACCTCTTTTGCACTCACGGTGACTCACCATATTCACTTGAAATTGATCCCCTCAATTCTTTTGTGCTTGATCCTTTCGCACCCAACCCTCTGTATTTTATAGAAGGCCAAATGCGCCAATCAATACACTTGCTCAAAGGCTGAATGTTACTGTCAACTGAGATTTTATTATGTTTGGCATGATATAGTTCTGGAATAGTGGTGATAATAATGTAGTTAAAACAGGTTTCCTGCAATCGCCCGAGCGCAAGCCAAACCTGTGATCCAAAGTTGAGTGTGGTGTTCGATGCTGTTGCTGTTGATAGGGCCAATATTGTGCGAAATCATGGCAGCCAAATCCCCTGCATACTCTGGCGTCTCGGGTTCTTCAACTCTGACTTCATTAAGATGAGGAGGAGGGCCAGTCCGGCCAACCCATGAAGTAGCAGCTTCTCCAGATGTGTTGTTAAGTCCATGGGACTGAAGAAGATTTTCATCTCGCAATCCATCCCAATCTATACCATAGATCTCCAGCTCCTCTTCCGACATCAAAGTCCCAAGTTCATCTCCTCTAACGCCCAGCGCCAGCATATCAAAATTAAACATATCAATTGGAGATCGATTGGGGCCACCACGAATCTGAATTTGATGTTCGTTCCAAGAGTGGGCGAAGAATGTGAGATTTTCATTAATGATTTCAAGAAAATGAAAATGAAGGAGCCAGATGTGATCTGGATTGTTGATGTCCAGGCCATGTCGGATTTCCAGAGTAACGAAGAAGTTTGCCCATAATGAACCTATCTGGGCAGTGACATCGACCCATAAGCGTTCAATGCGTATATTATGGACACTTCTAAAAATTTAATAAGCATTGAGAAATAAGATGAAGTGATTTAAAAATGTTTACCTTCCCCAGATGTAGGAGCCGCGCCGAGCGCCTCTTCGTTCTTCCATAAAGGCAGCAACCAATATATTTTCAGTGCCATGGTCACCTCTTAAGCGGGAAGGTACACCATAGGCATTTGAAGCATCTAGAAAGAGGTGTAGAACTGTGTCTGCTGAATTGTTGTTGCTTGCTCGCAGTCCTGTAATCATACGGGAGTAACCATCGATAAATCCATGGATTACAATTCTCCATCGAATCAAACCTACACACAAAATCATCAGTTCAGATAATAATGCCAATCAAAATGAAGTGTTACCATGCTGGCCATCGTGGTGCCAGAGTGCATTAGGCCCTGCCACTGAATATGTTCTCCTTCTGATGCGAATTCTCTCAAACACACGGCGTACAGGATCAATTCGAAGGAGTGAATGTCGAATACGCTCATATTGTATTCGATAGCCAAGACGCCGAAGCATGCCATCCATCATGCGGATTCCTGCACGGCGGAAATGAAGGCGGAGGCGGACGATTAAATCATCAAGATCATCATCAGATATGGGAGAATGGTGGAGGGATTGATGTTGGCGCTGCGTGCCTGAAAGTCCTTCAGCAATCTGTTGCACATCATCTGGAAGACGATCTGGGAGGGGAAGGTTTGGCTCAAGCAGCTCGTCATCTGGAATTGGAGGTTGGGGATCCATGCTACCGTCAGCCTCCTCTTCTGTGTGTGTATTTGGTGGCGGCATAGTAGCTGAATCGATATTTCTTGAATTGGGTATGAATAGTCCCTGCGCAATCATTGCATTTCGGAGTGTGGTTCGTCCAACCTGTAAGAATCGTGCCAGTGCAGAGATTGACCTTCGATTATATGCCCACGCAAGAAAATCTGGGTCTATGAGAATTTGAGGACGCCCTCGGCGCCCTGTGTGGGCCACAGTCCGGATAGTTGGATAGCCACGGTGGGTTTCGTTTACAGATTGATCATATAAGATTCGAATATCTGATCGCATAAGGGCAATATTGGATCTGAGTGTGGACAGTTCGTCCAGTGGAAAAATGATATGTTGCTGACTTTATTCAGATCTCTGTAGATACGGTAGCTTAGATAAACTGCACTTACCTCCTCAACCATGGCAGCATATTCATCGAGATCATCGGCAATTCGAGCAAGAACATTTGAATCAGTTGCATGCTCACTTGCGTGGAGAATAATGGCTTCTATATGGAAATAGTATCCTCGAAGAGCATCAAGAACAGTTGGCTGCCCATTGGTGTCATCCATTGCATAGAGGAAGGTAGAGTTATTGACTGTGGTTTGGAGAGGATATCTCCAATCAGATCTAGCGGCATCATGGTTCCAGATTAGGTCAGCCCCAAAGTAGTAACTCGTGTTGCGTCCCTGGTTCTTTCTCGCTTCACCACCTTATGGATCTACCCTTCAGCTGCCCAGCATTTAGGCGAGCTTAAGGGTAAATGCTTAAGGGTAAACGGCAAACTTTGCTGCCCTGAGCCTCTTCAAGTTAAAAAGGTGGTGCCCTACTTAGATGCACTTTATTCTTTTTGTTTCTCTATTTCTGTCCCCGCTGCCTCCCATCTGCCATCTGCCACCCTGCCTTCACATTGTTCAGGACTATAGGATGTCAAGTTCTCTTGATGAGTGGCCAACCAACTTTCTTAACACGGTAGCAGAGCCACAGGCGAGGATTGGTGGGGGTACAATGCTTGCTTTCAGTACGTTCTCTTATTATATGTCGCACTGGCATATTTTTGAACTCATTTAATTCTCTCAGATGTTGAAACATTGCCCAGCCATTCAACCTTGGTTACAGTTTCAACCTACATGTTCGAAAAGAGTGGCATCCTCCCACCCTATGGACGAACCTTTGGATGCACCGCCGTCGATCCAGCGCTCTTGGCCTTAAGGTTAAACCCTTACGGTGCATCTGTTAAGGTCGTCAAGGTCAACTACATTCTTCAGCTCCTTCGTGATGCTCACAGGGGTGTAGACTTGGCTACAGTTGGATATCTTCCCCTACTCAAGATTATCAACGGCGATCTATCGGACTACACGGATGTTCTTGTTGCAACATCTCAGCATATACCAGGAGGCCCTGACTTTCGAGCCCTTGATCATGGATACCGGGTTCTAACTGTGGATCCAACCAATCTGAGTGTCAATACACCAGACGCTATTTGCTCCGATCCCTTAACAGACGTGTACAACATTGCTCTTGATGATCATCCCGCTACACAATCATTTTTACGGCAATTTTCTGGACCGCTGAATCTCTCAAGCCAGTTCATCATTATTTTCGAACTTCAACTGGCTCTTCAACTCATTGAACCTATGGGACAATGGGGTAGAACTTATAGCGCTGCTTCCTCGACACCTCTCATTTCAAACTTCTTCGTTGGACCAAGTCATTCACCCAATAGCCAGCTTTATGTGCCACCATATTCTCATTCTCCAACACTTGATCATAGCGCGCACCTTCCAACACACCAGCCAGACGAGAGCTCTGCTGCTAATGCCATCACCATCTCCGATCCTGTTGTTTCTACCCTCTATAGGAGCCGCCAGCATGGGCTGCTTGAGGAAATTGATAAACTCAAGTGCCTGTCAAGGCAGGAAATTGACGATGTGTACTTTGGCGATTCAAAGGCAGGTGTTGGTCGAGGGAGACTTTGGTCTCAGGCAAAGAAGTACTATGTGTTTCAGCATCTGTTGCTGGCTATTGGAGTTCCAAGTGATAAGCTGCAGTCCTTGCAAACCGAGACAGTGATAAACGTTGGAGGTCAGGCATGGTTCGCACATGATATCTTTGATGTCTTTGGCTGGACGTTGAGCACATTCCACAACAAGAGGCGGTTATTTGCTAACGCCTGCAGCGTGTCAGGAAGGCTGCTTAATGAAGCAGGAGCTAAGCTTTCTGGTAAATTTCTTTAAATATAATCCGCTCTCCAATTTACTGATAGATCATATCATAGATAATGATACAAAAATTTGAACATTCCAAGCTATATCCTGGATATGGAATAAGGGTAGTGGCTTCAACAACACAGAGCCATCTCCAAGCTCGGATGATGATTATGAGCGCAGTGCGGCTCAAGCTATGGGCACTTGGTTGGCAAAACTCTCCTTATTTGATGCAATTACCCACAGTGGCAGAGTTTTGAGAGAATAGGTTTAACATCATGGTCTCTTTCGATTACTTACCCTTTAATTTGCATTCAAATGCATATTCAGTCCTTACAGTTGGGAGTAGATTACTTACCCTTTAATTTGCTTTTGAAGGCGTATTCAGTCCTTACAGTTGACAGTAGATTACTTACCCTTTAATTTGCGTTCAAATACATATTCAGTCCTTACTGTTTAAGTCATCAGTCAGAAAATATAATGAATATTCTGCATTTGAGCATTTAAAGCAAGGTAAAATGAGGATTGGGCATGGGTTTGGAGAGATATACTGAGATTTCACAATGCTAGTCCCTTCAGTTGTTCTGGTATCATATATCCCTCGTCTATAAACTTCAAGTATACAGCATCATTCCTTGTCCTCCCTAGATCATGAATATCCTCAAGTTCTACTCAGATCAGTTAGATTGATGTTTTGTAGAGTAAAATGACAACAACATACGCTCCAAAGTGAGGGGTTCTTCACGGCGAGTATAGGGTATGTCCGGAAATGCCATAGTTTGGCTCTGCAGCTCCTCAGAAGCAGCAACAACACCTGCATAGTATGAGTTGTTGTTGAACAGCATTGCTATCTGTTGCTGAAGCGCTTCTGATGTGCAATTGGGCGCCCCTTCAATTTCAGCTGACTCTGCCAAGATTTTATATTCTCGGATTGCAGAAATCTGGGTTGCCAAAGTAGCAAGAATGCTAGATGTGCTGAGATCAACTGCCTGCTCATCTATAGGCGCAAATTGAGAAAAGAACCACTGGTGGAGTTGCATGGCTTGGCCTCGGGCTATGATGCATGCATGGCGATCCATGGTGGGCATATGGTTGAAGTCGCAGTACTGGAGTTGAACCTCCTCAATTTGGGTGATGCTTGCGCCGTGCTCTTGACCTGGGTAGCTGTAAGTTTCAAAGTCAAGAATGTTCAGCAGAATACCAAGATTGCAGATGGCTAGCAGGTCGGTGCAGGAATCGGCTGTCTCCAAGTGAGGTATAAACTCCCAAGCAGGGCCTAATGTAGGTAATGTAGGTTATCAGCTAGGATTGTCAATAAACAGCAATGGACTCACTATCATCATCAACATTTTTTAAGATAAATGCAGAGTAGTAGAGGTCGATAATTTTGCGGATCATACGCCGCGAGTTTTGATGTTGGATATTTGCAATCAATTTGTCCACAACAAAGCTATGGACTATGCCATAGAATGTATCTGACATGGTAGATGCAGCATAGTAATGGCCACCATGGCAAATGGCATCCTCTGGTGTGAAAACTGCATGGGGTGTATTTGGCCGCATGATGCTAGAGGGCAAGATAGGTTAGCTGAGAGCATTAATGCAATAGTAGTGACACTCTCTTACAGGCGTGTACTTGGTTCAAGGAGGACTGCCTCTAAAATCCAGAGGCCATTTCCAGGCAATCCTGCGTCAAACTTCTCATTGAGAAATGTCTTTATGCCAGCAAAGTTGGTGACATCAGCCATTCCGTCTTTCGCAGGGCGCGCTATGATCCACCATTTTTTACCCACTTTGACGTCGATGAATGTGCCAAATCCATCTGAATCGGTGTGGAAACCATGCCAGGCCCCTTTTGTAGCGCAAAGGCCCCAGCGAATATCTGGCGTTGGAATGCCTAGGGATGTGCCTTCACTCAGAGGATTGTTCATGTAGGCAACAAAGTCAGTAGAGAATGGATCGTTGAAAGCAGACGAGAACAAGAATGGAAAGGCGAGGGCATTCAGGACCTTACCATCTCTCAGTTGTGAGGATGTATATATCTGCTCGAGAGTTCCCTGTCACAAAGTATAATTTCTATTCTCTGTCAGTGGCAGAGATTGGTCTTAGGAAAGATGTCAGCGCTTCCAAAGAGAATATATCTTTTTACGAACCTTGTAATGTCACAGAGTTGCTGAGGTTTTGACAAAGTGTCCGTAAGCCATGTTTATCAAACTTGAGAGGAGGTTCTGAATGATTGGTGACTAGAATGTGCTTGGTGCGCAGAATCTCCTGGATTTCCCTTGGCGACTTTGCCTGATATTCGACCTCAGGTATAATGTGGAAAATGGAGTCCTCTGGCCACGCAATATGCAGGGGCAAACCATTCACATAATTGGCTGCCACAGCCTTCTCGAAATCAAGAATTGTCTCAAGTATCTCAGGGTGCTGGCAAGGATTCAGAAAATTTAGATATGATTTTACTCTGGTACTCACATGAACTCTTGGTACAAAATTGTATGCTTCACCGCTTGCCGTAAATGCAGTAATTGGAGCTTCAGGTTCAAGGAGCTAAACTGCATATCAGGATACTCTCACAGTTGAAATGGTCGGGATTAAGCCACCTCAGTTACATTTGCCTCAATATCTAAGGTCACTGGCTCCCGTTTCTAATGGATTTGTCAAGCAGATGTTTTAAATAGTGTTATGATTTTTCTTTCTCTTTACGGACTACACCCTCCTCTACCACGTGACTTTATCACGTGTGCGGCTGCGTTCACCTTTTCTTTTCTTTTTGTACATTAATGACTCATTTCGACTCATTCTCTTCGTTTCCTCCTATGCTTGACTCATACGGATTCACAGTG
>Ga0247741_1000366_pt1 | contig 26466 bp, 41 predicted proteins | sample UWRJL213509R2_FD_180945 | JGI IMG/M metagenome (GOLD analysis project Ga0247741, IMG submission 180945) | Plant litter microbial communities from Arlington Agricultural Research Station in Wisconsin, United States - UWRJ-L213-509R-2 | ecosystem: Environmental > Terrestrial > Plant litter >... | reverse complement strand
AAGGCAGAATAAAAACTTTGCAAGTGCAAGACGAATATGGTAATTACTAAACTTGTTCCCAGAAAGTGGACGCAATGTGGTTTATTAAAAGACAAAGAAAGAATAGAATCTCTTTTTGAATATAATAGACTTCAAGCCATCTATGAATTGGAAATGATGTGTGACATATTAAAAGGTAAAAGTTTTGAGACGACTGCTTTAACAAAGAAATTTTGTGAAATGACGTATCATATGGAACAAGTTCTTAAGGAATTAAAAGAAGCTGGAGAAAAAAATGAAAACACCTAAAGTTAACAAAAGAGCACACACACCAAATACTCAACTTGGTATGGGAGACTCTTATGGTTCTGCGGTTAAAAATAAAGTCGGAAGAATAATAGATGATTCTTTTGTAAATCCTATTAAGAATAAGGGAAAACCTCCGAAATCTTTAGCATAAATCATTTATATCAGCCGTCGAGCTTTAGACTTACCGGTTGATCTATTCCTTTTAAACTTTGATAGATCTGTTTGATTCTTTCATCGCTTAAATCCTCTGGGTGATTTAAAGAGAGCTTCTCTTTATTGAATCTAAATTGTGAAATACTCCAATAGACAGTATCGCTTTCAGTGACATTTCCAGTGATATATTGACTCCACATCTCTCTTGGTGGAATCAACCAACAAACTTCAAGAATATCTGTTTTTGAATTTGCTCTAAAAAGATAAGAGTTTGTTTCTGGTTTTGGTTTTGTCAATCTTGGTTGCCAATACATCACTTTAGTTACACCATCCTCAGCAGTTCTTGGATGTGCATAAAGGTAAATGTAGGGAGATTTATCTTGTAAAGCCAGAGATAATTCATTCTTTTTTAAACAATCTTCTGCACCTTGAAAAACATTAATGGATTGCTCTTTTATAAAATGCTGATAGCGATCATGTGTTTCTAATCTATTTATTTTCATTAGATTCTCCATTTTTTTGATATTCAGCTAACATTTTATAAATGGAATTAATATAAAAGCTACATTCGTCAATACTTGTAAATGTCGCGATTAAAATATCGTCATTTTTTATTTTGGTAAAAACTTTGATTTCATCGTAAAAGCGACTTTGTTCATACCAAAAGCGACTGCATTCACATAAATTAATAATAAATCCATTGTGAGTTTTAAACCAATTAGTCATGCTTGCCTTATATTGTTTTTTTTAGTTAAATTAAAACTTATCTATTCCTTAAATTTTACTCAAGGATTTATCTTTATGACAGATACGCAAATTTCAGAACAAAAAGTAGACAACAAAGAACTTAACTTCCGTGCGTTAGAAAGTAAGTATCAAAGACAATTAGAACAAGAAAGAGCAATAAGACTTGAAACTGAAAAGAGACTTCAGGAGCTATCTCAAAGAAATTCTAATATTAATGACGATGATGAAGATGATGAACCTTATGTAGACCATAAAAAGCTTAAAAGATCTCAAGAAAAGTTTGGTCAGCAAATTAAACAAGAAACGCAATCAGAAATTCAAAAAGCTGTAGCCCATGCTTTATATGAAAAGTCAAAAGAAGATTGGATAAGTCAGAATTCAGATTTTTACGATATAATGAATCACGCAGATAAACTAGCAAGTGCCCACCCAGAATTAGCTAAAACAATTTTAAAATTACCTGATACTTTTGAAAGACAACAATTAGTTTATCAAAATATTAAAAATTTAGGATTACATAAAGATAAGGCACAAGAAGAATCGATACAACAAAAGATTGATGCTAACCGTAGAAATCCATATTACCAACCAGGTGGTGTAGGTGCTGTGCCTTATAGTACAAGTACAGTTGGGGATTTCAGTAAAACTGGTCAAAAAAATGCTTATGACAAAATGCAAGAGCTTAAGGCTCGTTTAAGAATTTGATCTTTAGTAATAATTAATTAATTTAAAAGAGCAGGCTAACTACCTGCTTTTTTAATGTAAAGCCGCTTTACATTGGGAATTAAAATGAAAAAAGAATCAAGAAGACTTAAAAGATTAAAAGAAGGGGGATTCCTTGATTTCTTAAAGGTCTATGGTATCAATGGAGCTGAAAAAGAAAAGATCTTAAGTAAAGAAAAGTATCTAAAACAGTTAGAGCCAATCTTTAATACCTTTAAAGAGGAACTGCAATTGTAGGAGTTACGCTTGTACTTGGCGTATTACTTGCCGTTTCATCCACTACGTCAGTTGCTGATCCTTGCGTATGAACCATTGTTATTGAATAAGTACAACTAGTTAATAGAGAACTTATAGTAAAGCATAGTAATATGTAAATTAAGTGTGTCATTTTTTCCCTTTTATTATAAAAAATAATGATAATTTAAAATTAAATTGTTATAAATAAGTTTCGCACAAAATCCTGCGTAATGGATTTAAAATCAGCGTAAGAAAGTGTCGCACCTTTCAACTTGTATGTTTGAGAATGAATGTAAGTTAGGCTCGTTCACCGATCAACATATCGAATATGAATTACCAATCTAGGTAGTTATTCCATGCAAATTACAAATACAAGTAATTTGGGGCCAATGATTCTTCAATCATTAGCACCAGCTATGTTGTATGTTCCAACACCAACCATGAACTATATTACGGTATGCGATAAAGTTTCGATGCCCGCAAATGGTGGAACTACATGTAGATTTATGAGACCACGCGCTTTACAACCCCCAACAGTACAACTTGGAAATTCAGGGATAGATCCACCAGCACAAGTTCCACAAAGAGATATCATTGATGCAACAATGGCATTTTTTGGAACTGGTTGTGTTATAAACGAGCAAGTAATCTTACAAGATCAAGAAGGCGTATTAGCTTGGGTATCTGAGCGTTTAGCTGTATCTATGCGTTAATGTTGGCGCATGTAAAACTTTTGGTAATTGACTTGGAACTCCATGACGAATAAATACGTAAAACGAAGCATTAATAAACAAAAGTGGAAAAAACTTAAAAAAAACTATAGGAAAGCTCGTCAAACGATGGTTTTAGATCCTATAGAAGATTCTGTTTATGTAGTGCAAGTTTATAAAAAACGTGAAGTTGTGGAAGACAAGGGGCAAGTTTAAATACAGCCTGAACGACTAAACCCAAGAGACCTTAACAGGTATGTGATAGTCTGAACACTACGAATAGATAAAGGTAGTGAGGGAGGAATAACAAGACTCCCCGCCAATGTAAAGCGGCTTTACATTGGTCAAAAAAGTAACAGAAAGCAAGCAGAAGATTTGATTTTAAGAGATTACATTGTTTCCGCAGCATCTGAAATTAATGCAGGTGGTGGAACTAATGGAGATAATCCAACAAACTTAGGTTTAAGTGACTTTAGTTTGGTAGCTACCACTTTAGATACTAACAATGCCTATAAATTTGTTACAGGTATTGAAGGTATGGATCGTTATGGTACTGCTCCTGTTCGTGAAGGATATTTCATGCTTGCATCAACAGAGCTTCAAACAGATTTTGACTCACTAGTTGGACAAGGCGTAATCAATTCTTGGAACTATCCAAGCAATACTAACGCATTGACAAGTGAATGGGGTTCTGTATTTAACATCAGAATTTTAACAAGTTCTGAAGCTCCAGTTGCTCGTGGCGCTAGTGCGAATGGTCAAGATGTTTACTATAACACTGTTTTAGGTAAACAAGCGATTACGCACATTGCTCAAGATGGTTACTCGATGAATTTGATTTATCGTGACCCATATTTTTCTGGTATGTTAGCTCAAAATGCTACATTGGCTGTGAAGTTTGCTCAAGCACAAGCTTTGACGCAAGATACTGCTATCCGTAACCTTTTAAGCACACGTGCTAGCACGTTGCAATTCATTTAGGAGGTGAAAAATGGCTGAATATTCAAGAATAGCAACTGGTTCTGTAGTTTCTACAGGTGGTCAAACATTAGTTGTGCTTCCTTTTACTCCGACTTATATTCGTACTTCGAATAGAACTCGTGCGGTCGCTGGTGCTGGTGTTACAAATGCAAGTTGGTACTATAATAGTGGTCAAGGTTCTGCTTTTTTAAGTACTTTCGGCACAGGTGATCAGTATATAGCTCCGTCAGGCGGAACTAGTAGCGCTGGATTAACAAGCGGTACTGGTTTTACAACTGTAAGAGCAGGGCTTGCATTGCAATATAGCGGTGCAGCAGGTGTTACTAGTATTACTAAGAATGCTGGTGCTCCTGTTGTTACTACTACTGCAGCTCACGGATTAGTGACTGGTAATGTAGTTATTTTTCAAAACCTTTATCAAACAACTACAACTGGTATGCAGCAAATTGCTGGAATTCCTTTTGTTGTGACAGTTACAGGTGCTACTACATTTACAATTCCTTGGGATAACAGCGGTTCTAACTATACAGCAATTTCTGCTGCTGGTTTGAATGCTGGTGCAACATTTAAGAAGTCTTTATTTCCAGTTCTTTATGCTCCAGGAGTTTCATTTATTTCTGGTATTACAAACGGAAATACAACAACTGTAACTACAACTGTTCCTCATAACTATGTAGTTGGTCAAGAAGTAGCGTTTAGAATTCCTTCAATTCCTGGAGTTACACCTTCAGCTTGGGGACCTATTCAGTTAAATTCTTATACTAACTCAACTATTCCAGGTTCTCCTGTATATGGTTATGTAGTAGCAGTTACTAATAGCACAACTTTTGTTGTAAATATCAATTCAACTGGCTTTACAGCGTTTAACCCGAACATTCCATTCTTGAGTTTTCCAGGTGAAAACTGGCCTCAAGTGGTGGCTGTAGGCGATGTAAATACTGGTGGATGGCCATTAACAGCAGATTCTGCTTTATATCCATCTCCTCGTATTTTCAACGGATTTACATCTAGCACGACTGTTGGAACACCAACAATTGGTGGCCCTGCAATTCAAGGCTCTTTCATTAATGCTACATTCCAAGGATTTATCATTGGAACAGGCACTGCTGGAACTGCTGCGGATGTTATTGATTATGTAGCTGTTTTATCTGATATAAATATCTGATAATTTAATGTTATAAATAAAATTTTTATTTATAATAGGTGGGAGGGTTAAAAACCTCTCACCTGTTTATAAGGAAGAGATGAACACAGTAATAAGCTTTCCAGTTCCTCCATATCAGAATCTCCCTATTCATGCTGAATTTTACATGCCTAGTCGTTTTGTAATTGTGGGCATTACTTTGGGTGTTCAGACTGTGATTACCACAGCTTCTAATCATAATTATGTGATTGGTCAGTTAGTTAGGTTGCTTATTCCATCTTCATTTGGCACTTATCAATTAAACGGGAAATCAGCTTACGTAATTTCGATTCCATCACCCAATCAAGTTTTATTAGATATCGATTCAAACGCAATGAGTCCTTTTACAGCTTCAACCAATACGACTCTACCGCAAATCATAGCTATTGGGGATGCAAATGAAGGAGCTATTAATCGATTTGGACGAGATTTACAAAGTACATTTATCCCTGGAGCTTTCACCAACATCTCCTAAAAAAAGGAACAAAAATGAGAAGTAAAAAACCAGAAGTTAATAGTGCAGGCGAATTAGAACTGCAAAAAGTTGAAAAACAACTAGACGAGTTTCAAGAAGAAATAAAGCAGATCAATTTTAATAGAATGGATTTAACTCGCAAACCTGAAATTGAGAATCAAACGAAATTATCTCAACGCGAAATTGCTAACTCTAAAGATATCTATTTAAAACCTATAAAAAAAATTGGTTCTCGCGACAAGTTTAATGAAAACTTCCGTGAAGCATACGAATATGATAAAGAATATGTGCATTTCATTGCTGAAAATAAAGAAATTATTGGCGAATCTATCGATATGTGGACAAAACCTTATGCCGGAATGCCAGCGGAAGAGTGGAAAATTCCTGTAAATACTCCAGTTTGGGCACCGCGTTATGTCGCAGAACAGATAAAAAGAAAATATTACCACAGAATGGTTATGAAAGATATTCCAACTGGAAGTGATCACAATGCGCAATATCATGGCACAATGGTAGTAGACACAACTATCCCAAGATTAGATGCATTTCCAGCATCTTCAGGTAAAGTATCCGTATTTATGGGCGCTAACAATTTTTAAAATATGAGGAATTCAAATGAAATGTATGAAAAAAATGGAAAAGAAAGTAGCAAGCAAAGTTCAAACTAAAAAAGATCGATTAGATGAATCTTTAGGTATGCGCAATGGGAAAGAGTCTACTAAGAAACAGACAATGAAAGATCGTAGAGATGAATCAAAAGCTATGACTAAAAAGAAGAAAATGTAATTTGAATGTAAAGCGGCTTTACATTGGAGAAAAAAATGGCAAAAGATAAGTGGATCCAAGGGGCTATAAAAAAGCCTGGTGCTTTACATAAAGCTTTAAAAGTGAAATCTGGAGAAAAAATCCCAGAATCTAAACTTAAAAAAGCTGAACATTCTAAAAATCCTACACTGAAAAAACGCGCTGTTTTAGCAGAAACTTTAAAAGGATTTAAGAAAAAATGAATCTACTGCAAGATGTCCTGACCTATATAAGAAGATTTGTAAAAACTCCATCCAATGCAGTCATTAGCGATAATCTCTTAATTGATTATGTTAATCGCTTTTGGATGATGGATGTTGATGCACGTATTCAGTTATTTGATTTGAAAAAGAAGTATCAGTTTCTTACAGTCCCTGGTGTCGATCGTTATAATATGCCATTATATGATATTCAGACTGAACCTGGTTCGCAAACGATTGCTTCTTTTCCGGTTTATCAGGGGTTCTTGCAGCCTGCCTTATGTAACGGTACGCAAATGTCATTTTCTACCAATAGAAATGAATTTAATTTGATATGGCCAAATTACGTACAAAGAAATTTAGTGGCGGGTTATGGGGATGGAGGTGTTGGGCCTTATACTCTTAATCTGCCATTTTTATCTAATTACAATAATTTCCCAAGTGTCACCAATAATTTTCCCTTAAATGCTAGTTTAATTCGGGGTCATATCGACACGACGGGAATTATTGCTTTAGGTAATAACATTGATCCACCAATTGCCCCGACTGATGGTTCAACTATAGATAATGTGCCAACAACAAGTGTCTCTTCAGCTGTATACTTTACTTCTACTGCTCAAGATGGGTCAAATATTGTAGTAGCTGATAGTGGACAGTTTCTTTCAAGTAATAGAAATTGCGGATTATTAATGCAACCAGGTAATGCGCCTTACGGAAATCTTCCTTTAACAAATGGCCCAGCTCCTTTTTATTCTGAAACTCAAAATACAATTAATTATATCACTGGAGTGGCTCAAAATGTTTACTTCCCTAACGCAATTCCTGCTGGTATGCCAATTAATGCTTCTGCTTATTACTTCCAGCTGGGAATGCCTACTTCCGTACTATTCTATAACAATACTCTTACCCTTAGAAGCCCTCCTAATACTCAGTATGTTATTGAACTTGACGGTTATCTATCTCCTGCGGCGTTCTTAAATACAGGGGATGCTCTACCGTTTGGTTATATGGCAGAATACCTCGCATTAGGAGCTGCAAGAAAACTTATGTATGATACAGGTGACTCAGAGCAGCTTCAATTTTATGAAGGATTATTTAGAGAGCAAGAATCTTTAGTACATATTCGCAGTCAAAGACAATGGACATCGACCAGAGTGCAGACTATCTATTCTGGTGGATGTGGAGGCGCAAATTACGGCTCAGGTTATGGAAGTAAATTATAATTTAAGGAAACAAAATGGCTACATACACTTATAATCGAGATATCCCAGACGCTAATAATAATCCATCCGTCGATCAACCAGATATGAAAACTAATACCAATTCTGTTGATGATCTGATTGCTGAAGACCATTATAGTTTTGAAGTCTCAAATGGTGGAATGCATAAACAAGTTAGAATGCCCAATTTAAGCGCAATTCCATCTGGTCTTGCAGGATCAATGGGAACTATCTACGTAAAACCTGCAAATACACAAGCTCAACTTTTTTACACCAATGGCGCATCTGGAAATGAATACCAACTTACGCGTACAGACAATACTAACTATGCGACTTTTGCAGTTGCTAATAATGGTTGGACTTTTTTGCCAGGTGGATTAATTTTGCAATATGGAAGTGCCGTAACAATTGGTTTATCAACGCCTGTAGTTTTCCCTTTTTCAATGTCGGCTGCTTATAGTTTAACCACTACTTTAGCTCTTAATGTGACTTGCTCTTATTCGGGTTTAAGCGGAAGCGGATTTAACTTTAGTACGGGAGCAACTATAGGTACTCGTTTTAACTGGATGGTAATAGGTAGATAATGGGACAAAAACTAATAGTTGGCCCATTAAATAAGGGACTTCGAAACGATGTTACAGCGTTTAACATCGATGATGATTCATTCCCCACTCTAATTAATGCCTATCAATGGAGAGGTAGAGTTAAAAGGAAAAGGGGAACCTCTTTATTAGGAAGGTTATCTCGCTATTTTAATTCAACTTCTGCTTCATATAATACTGGATCTACCACTATTACTTTAAATGGAAGTGGTATTGGTAACATTTTGACGGGATTTGGTTTACCTGCTAATAGTAATATCGTACCGGGAACGATTACTTTAACTTCATCTAGTACTGTTGTTTATACCGACCCTTCTCTTGATGGAAGTTTATCTCCTTCTGGCTCTATTAATTATGCAACAGGCCAAATTATTATAGTTGCAGAAGCTGGTAATACGATTAGTGCCGTTTTTACTTATAATCCAATTCTTCCAGTAATGGGTCTAGAAGATTTAAATTTAAGACCTACATTAAATCCCGGCACGATTGCTTTTGATACCAAGTACGCATACAACGTTTTAAATACCTTTCCTTATAGCATTTACGATGTCAGTTTTTACAAAAACATCAATACAGGTGGAACATATCCAGGGTATGTACCTAAAACGACAGTCACACCTTTGACATGGAATGGGCAAAATTATCAACAATTTGGCACTGTAAATTACCAAAATGCTTTTTGGGCAACTAATGGGGTAAATGTTCCCTTTACTGTTACAAATATTGGTATGCAATATAAGGCCATTACAACGGTTACTGTGCTTACTCCAACAACCGCAACTTTAACAATTGCTGCGCATGGTTTAGTAGTTGGAGATTTTGTTTTTGTAAATGAAGTTTTAACAACTACTGGAATTAATTTTCAAACTGGATATGTAACCACTGTTACTGATGCTAATAATGTTGTTGTCACTTTTCCAAATGCGACGCTTGCAACTAATGGGACCGGTGGAATAGCTCAATATTTGACTAGTAGCGCCGATCCAACAAAAGATTGTATAAGATGGTATGATGGAGACCCTACAAATGGAAGCGTCACAAATCCTGTTTTAAATCAAAATAATGGATGGGTAAACTTTTGTCCCCCTCTTTCAAATCTTGATTACTCAATAGCCGATCTTCCAGCAGATCAGTACTATTTAGTGGGCGCAAAAATAATCATTCCTTACAAAGATCGTCTTTGTTTTTTAGGTCCCGTGATTCAAACCTCTGCTGCGGGAAGCGCTGTTTATCTTCCAGATACTATTATTTATAGCCAAAATGGAACGCCTTATTATACCTGTTCTTTTACAGGTGATCCGACTCTTGCTACCACGCAATTTAATGCTATTTTAGTTCCGACTAATCAAACAGCTACAGCAACAGCGTTCTTTGAAGATGTGACAGGTTTTGGAGGTTTTATTACTTCTGGACTTGATCAAACTATTACCACTGTTTCTTATAACGAAGATGTTTTAGTTGTAGGTTTTCATCCTTCTTTACAAGCGCGGGTCATTTATACTGGTAATGATATTATTCCTTTTAATTTTTACGTGATTAACTCTGAGTTTGGTTCTTCATCTACTTTTTCATCTGTCAATATGGATTTAGGTGTTATTACTCGTGGAAGCAGAGGGATTATCATTACAAGTCAGAATGAGACGCGTCGAATTGACAATGTCATACCTGATGAAGTTTTTCAAATTAAATTAATAAATAATGGTTCTGAACGTGTCTGTGCGCAAAGAGATTACATTAACGAATGGATTTATTTCACTTATCCTGCTAATTATAATAGTTATATATATCCTACTCAAACACTCCAATTTAATTATAAAGACAATAGTTGGGCTGTTTTTAGGGAAAGCTATACGACTTATGGTTTATTTAGGAAACAAACTGGATATACTTGGGCCACGGTTGGATTAATATATCCTACTTGGTCTGAATGGAACGATTCTTGGAATTCTGGTTCTTCGACTCTGCAGCAACCAGAAGTAATTGGCGGAAATCAACAAGGTTTCATTCTAATTAGGGGAGAAGGAACGACAGAAGGAAACTCGTTAATCATTCAATCTATTTCTGGAAATACAATTACATCTCCCGATCATTGCTTAAATCAAGGGGATTACATTGAAATTAGTGGATGTTTAGGCACCATAAGTAATCAGTTAAACAATAAAACGTTTCAGGTGACAAGAACTACGCAAAATACTTTTTCTGTAAAGCCAGATATTGGAAGCGGAACTTATTTTGGAGGAGGGGTAATAAAAAGGGCCTATATTCCTTATATTCAGACAAAACAATTTCCTATTTCATGGGATATGGCTAGAAAAACACGCATTGGAGTACAACAGTACCTCCTTTCCACTACTAATAATTCAGAGATACAACTTTTAATTTTCTTAAGTCAGAATTCGGATAGTCCTTATAACACCGGAAGAATTGTGCCAAGCCCAAGTGCGATTAATCGCTCTCTTGTTTACAGTACAGTTTTATATACGTGTCCTGAAAGTACAAACCTTGGATTAACGCCAGCTAATACAAATTTACAAATGCCAACTGCTGAATCTCAAGCTCAGATTTGGCATAGGGTTAATACTTCTTTAATTGGAGACACTATTCAATTAGGATTTACTATTTCAGATGAACAAATGACAGATTTAATACCTAGGGATTTACCTTTATCCATAACTAATATTACAAATGCACTAAATGCAGTGGTATCCTGCAATAATAACGGTAATATAGCGATTAATTCATTAGTTTATATTGAAAATGTTAATGGGATGGAACAAATTAACGGTAATTATTACAACGTCATAGCCTCTGACTTAACAAGTATTACGCTTGGTTTAGATTCTACTTCATTTAGCGCTTATACTTCTGGTGGTCTAGTAACATCTGTTGCTAATGTTAATAAATTTGCAGAAGTTGAATTACATTCTTTTATTATGGATCTTTCACCTTCACAGGTATTAGCATGAATAATAATAATAATTCTATTAATCAAGTTTCTTATTTAAGATTAAGTAGAAGATTTCCTGCATCTAATATAACAGACCTTGCGTTAGAAGTAGATCGCGCCTACATTGATGTTGCAAATGCAGTAAATAATAGAATTATTTCTTCTTTTCCTAATAATAAACCGATGATTACTGGGGAAACTTGGTATTCTAATGGACAAATTAAAACTCAACAAACGTTGAGACAAATTTATTACTTTAGTTCATTAGCTTCAATTCCCCACGGATTAGATATTAATACTATAAATCTTTTTACTAAATGTACGGGGTTTTATACAGATGGAACTAATTATTACGGAGCCATGTTTACTAGCAATGTCGCTATTGCTGGTCAAATCACTTTTTATGTTACTCCCACAAACATAATTTTTTTAAATGGTGGTGGAACTCCAACGGTAGATAATGGTATAATTGTATTAGAATGGTTGAGCAGAAACTAACATGAGGTTATATGAATAATTATAGTAGTCAGAGAGGAAACATCATACCTAAAGGGTATTCTTCGGGTCAATTGCAACAATTTACGCCTGAGCAGATGGATTTATTTAAACAGCTTTTTTCTCAAGTGAGTCCTGAAAGTTACACTTCAAGATTAGCTTCGGGAGACCAAGGTTTATTTAATGAAATTGAAGAGCCAGCTCTTCGACAATTTTCTGAACTACAAGGAAATTTAGCCTCAAGATTTAGTGGTATGGGATCTGGCGCTCGCCGTTCTAGTGGATTTCAAAACTCTGCTAATCAAGCTTCTAGTGACTTTGCCTCTAATTTGCAATCTCAAAGACAACAGCTTATGCAAAAAGCGATTATGGATTTGATGGGCATGAGTAGCGAATTACTTTCACAACGTCCATATGAACAATTCTTAAATGAAAAGCCTCAAAAACAATCATCTTCTAGCGGATGGGGCGGATTATTGGGAGCGGGTCTTGGAGGTCTTGGAGGTTTTGCATTAGGTGGTCCAGGTGGAGCACTAGCGGGTGCGGGTCTTGGTCAAAGAGTTGGTTCATCATTTTAGAGGTAAATTATGGTCATACAAATATTAGCAAATAATCGTTCTCCAAAAAAAGTACCAACTTCTAGAAAGTTTAGCGATGCCTTAGGTGTGGCGATTGAAGGGGGTAATAATATACTTTCCCAGTATCAACAAGCTGAAGCTTTGAGAAGTGCGGGTATTGATCCTAGAATGCCACCTGAAATGCAAAAATTATCCTTTCAAAATCAATTAGCTGGAAATTTGCAAGATCAAAAAGGCAAACAAGGATTTGAAAATCAACTAGGATTGTTAAGAGAAAAAAACTCTTCTGAAGCTAATTTGCAAAAAGAAAGATTAGAAATGCAAAAAATGCTTCAGCAAGAAAAAATACAATCTCAAAAAGAAATAGAGGCCGAAAAACTTAGAGGAAATCAGCAAGAAAAAATAGCTCCTTTACAGGCAGGTTTAGAAACTATTCAAAAAATGAGACAGATTTCTCAAGGTAATAATTTAGGAAGAGGATCTTCAGCACTAGGATTTTTCGGAGGACAGACCGCACAAGATAGAGCGATGTACTCTCAACTTGGAAAATCTCTTATTTCTTTAGCTTCTAATATTCCTATTCGAAATCAAAGAGAATTTGAAACTTTAGCTCATGATCTTTACGATCCGTCTTTACCAGATGATGCAAGAGAAGGGATTTTGCAAGCTATGGAAGCAATCATTATGGGTAATATGCAACAGTTTCAAAATGGTGAATCAATTAATAATAATCCTATTCAATCTAGTGTTAAAAATAATAGACCTCCTCTTTCATCATTTATGAGATAAATATGACTAAATTAGATTTTGCTTATCATCCTGAACTTGATCAAAACCCTAACAATATTGCTAAGGTTCAACAAAATCAAAATCCTGACGCAGCTATTTTAAATCAATTAGCGAATACTTTTCCTAACTTTGATTTAACAGCAGCTTATAACTCGGGTTATTCTGCTCATGAAATAGCAGATTATTTAGGAAAGCAAACGCAGGCAAGTTCTAATAATTCATTAAATTCATCTAATAATTTTGATTTTTCAAGTTTATCTAAAAAGCATCCTAACTTTGATTTTCAATCGGCTGTTGATGCTGGTTATTCTCCTGAAGAAATTCAAGGGTTTTTGAATAAAAACAAACCTAAAAAAAGTTTAGCAGAAAAATCAGCTAGAATCGCAGAGCAATACGCTTTAGGTTTAGCTGAAAATGCTTTACTTCCTTATGAAATTGCTGTGGCTCCTCTTGCTTCTAAAGAAGCGCAAAACATGCAATATCGTGAAACTCTCTCTGATGATTTAGAAAGACTCATGGATCAAAAAGCAATGGGTCAGTGGGATGAACAAGATCAAGCTTTATACGATAGTATTGTTGAACAAATTCTAGATCCCCGAAAATCCATGCAGAATGTTCAAACTGCTGATATTGGAATTAGAGGACTTGCAGAAAAAGTCACGGGTCAAGATTTACATCCAGAAGGAATTTTAGAAAAAGCAGCAAATTGGTCTGGGTTTATTAAAGATCCTAAGAAAATAGCTGAAATTGCAAAATTAGGATTTAAACCCAAAGAAATAGTTAAAAATGCACTTCCGGGTTTTACTGATATTAGCAGAGGTTTAAGCGCTGGTACAGCTCTAGAAATGGCAGAAGAAGGACAGTTCGGACCATTAGGACATTTATCCGCTGCCCTCGTTGGTGACATAGTTGGTCATTCTCCAAAAGGCATTTATAATGTTGCAAAAAACCCAAAAAAATCCGCAGCTCAATTTTTAAATTTTGCAACTAGATCTAATTCAAAAAATAAAATTGCTACTGAATTACTTTCAGATTTTAATAAATCTGGCATGAAAATGGATGCAGGTACTTTAACTCAATCTCCTTTAGTTCAAATGATTCAAGCTAGATTAACGGCATCAGGATTGACTGGTGAAGCTTTAGATAATTTGAGAAAAGAACTTTCAAATCAAGTTTTTAGAGAATATGAAACTATATTAAAAGATATTGGTGAACTTTCATTTGAAAATTCTTATCAAGCATCCGAAGCAATTAAAGATGCTTTAAAAGTAGAAGAACAATCTTTAAATATAGATCGTGATTTATCAAGAAGGGGAAGATCTTTGCAAGGACGAGTCGATATGGCTGATCGTCCTGCCTATCAACAAGAATTATTTCAACGAATATCACCTAATGAAACTGAGTTTCATTATCAAACCGGAGAAAATTTAAAAACTGCTGCTGAAAATATAAAAGAACCATTAAAAAATGAATTTCGTCAAAGATGGTCTAATTTTGGGGAGCAAATTTCACAAATTCCTTCTGGCCCACAAGCGGAATTAGTAGAACAATTAAGAAATTTTGTTGATTCACATGCAGGTTCTCTTCTTTTGGGTGAATCAGCAGCCGAAGCTAAAGTTTTAAGATCAGCAGAAAATTTGCTAAATCAATTATCTACAGAAACAGGGGAGTTAATAGGGGTTTCTTTAGAAGATCTTAGAAAAACAAAAACAACACTCGGCGATATTGCAAATTGGGAAGTAGGTCATTCAGATTTTCAATCATCATTTAAAAAATTAACGTCTGATGTCGATGCAGCAATTAGAAGAACATTAGAAAGAGAGTCCCCACAGTTACTGAACGAATTTGAAATATTAAATTCAGAATACTCATCTTTTAAAGATCTTTTTGAGAATAAAAATCTCAAATCTCTATTTGAACCTAAAAATCAGAATTACAATTCTATATATAACGAATTTACAAGCAATCCCGACAAATTAAGAGCTGTAGAAGATATTTTTTATAATAATCCTAGAGGTGTAGAATTAACTAATGAACTAAAAAGAGAATATGCGCAAAGAACATTAGATAAACCAAATCTGACAGATAAAGACATAAGAAATTTAGGTCATGTTTTAGGCCCTGAATTTGAAGAAGATATGATGAATTTTGTCAGAGCTAGAGAAAGAGATTTAGCTAATCCTAATCCTGCTCCTAGGGCTCAAAATTCATTAAATATTAGACCTTCAACCGAAAACCCATCAGGTCAAACATTACAACCAGGACGTGTAAAAGAAACTGGGGTAAAAAGAGCTGAGGATAATTTAAGAAAGAAAACATACGAACATCTTTCTAAAAAATCGCCTGAACAAATAATGAAACAAATGGATACAATTAAGGGTATTCAAAAGTTGAAAAGAGTTCTAAATCTAACACCAGAAGGAAAAGATCTATTTAAAAAACTAAAACGTTTTAAATTAGCAGAGATTATCGATAATAAAATGATAGATAGCTTAAATGGAAATATTAAACTTGGAACTTTCACAAATCTTTTAAATAATAAAAAGACTCGTGAAATAGTTAAAGAGCTAGTAGGAAAAGAAGCATACGATAAAATCAGATTACTTCAAAAAAATTCTAAATCTCTTATGCAATCTGCAAATAAATTTATGAATGCTTCTCAATCTGCAACCAGTTTAATAGACATGGGGTTAATAGGAGCTGCTACAACAGGAGTTTTAAGCGGTAATTTTGCTTTAGCTGTTCCTGCAATTGCAAAAATTGGAGGAAGTTATGTTTTAGCAAATCTTTTGGCAGATCCTGTTTTTCTTAAAGAATTAGAAAAAGCTGTTTTAACAAAAAATCCTAAAAAATTTCAGAAATATCTTTTATCTATGAAACCAATAGTTGAAAAATCATTGATAGAATCCAAAAATTCAGACCTTCATGACAAAGATATCTAATACCCATACTATTATAGTGAATAAAATAATTGATAATATTGTCATTTTTACTCTGCCATTTTTTGTTTGTTATTATCTTTGATCATACAGCAATCTTTAGAAGCAAAAGCACCTTCCAATCTGCATAATCTTCTGTCTATATCTAGAAGTTTATCGTCCATTTTATCCATTTTAAATTCAAATTTTTCAAGCTTCTTATCTATTTTTTCACTTAATAAATATAAAGAAAAAAATACAGCGATAATTACGCCTACATCAGTTTTAGCTAGCATATCTATAATGAAATCCATTTATTTCTCCTTTTTTTTGTTCTTTTCTTTTCTTTTTTGTTCTTGTTTTTTTTTATTTCTATAATTAGCAATGATAGTTCCACTTCCTAACGCCCCAAAAGTGACAAGTCTTTTTCCCCAATCTTGTAAAGGAGCCATCGGAAGAGTAATTAAAAATATTCCCACTAAACAAACAGAAATGTGGTACACCAAATTTTCAGGCAGGCAATCTTCTATCTGACTTGAACTTGAAGAAGTAGAAAGTTTAGGAGCTTTAAAAATATGCGGATTTCTAAATCTAACTACCAAGTATTTAAACTCATCTTTTGTTAATTTTTGGCCGCTCTCATTTTCAATATTTAAAACTGCACGTTCTACAAAATAATCCATATTTATTTTATAACCTAAAAAATGCTCAAGTTCTTTTTTAGCGTCATGAACAGTTTTAATGGCATTTTGATTACTAATATTTGGAGTATTTGTAATTCTTTTTACTGCATTTTGGATTTTTAAAATGCAATCCGTTCTCTCTTTAGCATTAAATATTTCAGCGTTTACTGATGGTAAGCAGAAGATATTAGAGCATAAAGACACGCACAAAATAACGTTAAAAAAATTATGATATTTTCGCATATTCTTTTTATCCTTGGTTCTTTGTAAGGGATTTGTATTTCATCCAAAATTTTGCATATTAAATTTTTAAAAATCTGCACGCTAATTAAATGAAAAATTAAAAATATCACACCGTAAATTATTATCATTTGTTTTCGCTTTCCTTAAAATGAAATGCTCTTTTTTCAAGATGTAAATTTTTTACATGGTTTTTTTGCATATATGTTAAATTTTCATTTAAATTTTTATTAACCAAACTTATTTCTTTTGAAATCTTTTTGATTTCATCGTTAAAGATTTCACATCTTTTTTTTAAAACAAAATTGGAAGCCAAAAATAAAATGAAGTGAGCAATTAAAATAGATATGAACAATATCCATTCTATAATTTGTGTAGTCTCACTCATATTTTATTAGTGTGTTTTAGGTTTTCCTCTTGAATTTCTACAAAGTTTTTAACTAAAGCATGCATTTGTTTTGGTACATTTAAGTCTTTTTTAATACATAAAATTCTAAATCGCGTAAGTAAATTGTTATCCATAAAAAAACGCACTTCTTTTTTTTCCATTGGTTTCATTTTTCTCAACTCCTTTATTTATAAAAGTTTGTAATATAATTCCATTATTCCACATTCTGGAAATTATTTCAAGAAAAAGTAATTTTTATACATATTTAGTTAGCAAAAATAAAATTTTAATAATACACTTAAAATAAAAAATATAGGTGTATTATGTTTCAACCTGGTGCTGTAGTTTCAACCGCTGCTTTCGGATATCGTGCAGAAAATGTGGAAGTTCCATTTATTACAAACAGATCTCCCACAGCTTCTGATGTCAATTTTCCAATTGGAAAAAGATGGATTAATACTCTATTAAATTTAGAATTTGTCTTAACTTCTCAAAATTCTATTGGCGCTATTTTAAGTTCAAACTGGACAGCATTAGTTCCAAGTGCAACAACAAATATTGCTGCAAATAACGTAACGACTGTTGGAACTGTTACATCGACTGGAAATGTATCTACTGCGGGAAATTTAGTAGCCAATACTGCTGGTGGTGGTTTAAGAGTTGCTGAAGGTACAAACGCTAAGCAGGGGACTGCGACATTAGTAGCGGGAACTGTTGTAGTAGCAAACACTTCTGTAACTGCAAATAGCAGAATCTTTTTAACAGCACAGAACTTGGGAACGGTAACATCTCCTTCAGCTCTTACTATTTCAGCAAGAACTGCTTCTACTAGCTTTACAATCTTAGCTTCTCAAGCTACTGATACATCTCTCGTGGCTTATGAAATATTCGAACCAGCATAGGTAAAAAATGTCAATTTTTAGAGCAGACATTTTAAGAACAACTGCATTTGGTTCGATAACGGGAACGTATTCAATAGTTGGACCAAGTGTTACGCATAACTTACGTATTTTTAGAATTACGAATACCACTGACGCGGACTTAATCTTAAGTTTTGATGGAGTGAACGACAATTTGTTTATTCCACAGGGCAGTTTTGTTTTATACGATCTTTCAGCAAATGCCCCTCCTACAAATTTAATTATGAGTATCGGAACTGTGTTTTATATCAAATATAATACGGGTGCTCCGACAAGTGGTGGTGTTTGGATTGAAGGCATTTACGCTAAAGGAGAATAGGATGAGTCAAGCAGGTGGTGCAAGTGGAATGGGTGGTGGTAATGGTAATGTTACTGGACCAGGTTCTAGCATAGATGGAGATATAGCCGTATTTGATGGGGTAACCGGAAAAATCATTAAAGACACGGGGATATCTTCTACTAATCCTACTTTCGTAGGTACTGTAACTGGTGCAAACCTAGTTTCTCTAGGTAACATCACTATGGGTGATACAAATGCTCTAGGAACTTCAGGAGTATTCAAGCTGGCAAGTGGTCAAACAATTGCTATAGCTCCTATCCCTGGAGGTGCTAACTTCTTCTTTGGTAATTCTGGTAATACAACCCTTAGTGGTATTGCAAATACTATGACAGGCCAAGCATCTGGAAATGGTCTTTCAAGCGGTATCCAAAACTGTGGATATGGTAATGGTAGTTTATTAGCTTTAAATATCGGTAGTGGAAATAGTGCCTACGGCTATTTCAGTTCATCTGGTTTGACTAATGGCGTTAACAACGTTTCAATAGGTTATGCAGCTCATAGCCAAGGAGACGGATATGATGAATGTATTGCAATTGGTACTCAAGCTTTAGATGGAACTATTGGAGATAACAATATTGGGATCGGTTCAACAGCAGGAAATGCCGCTTTAACATCTGAAAACAGCGTTTTTATTGGAAACGGTGCAGGTGCATTAACTGGTGGTTCAAATCCTATAGGTAGTAATTCAATAGGAATTGGGCAAGGTGCTTTGCAAGCTGGTGGAGGTGACAATAACATCGGTATTGGTACTTTTATAGGCACTCCTTTTGGAGGCACTGAAGCAAACAATATCCTTATTAATCACGTAGGTTTTGCAGGAGATAACAACACCTTAAGAATTGGTACTCAAGGCTCAGGATCAAATCAGGTAGATACAACATTCATTGCTGGTATATTTGGTGTGACTGTAGCAGCTTCTTCTCCTGTAGTAATCGATGCAAGTGGTCAAATGGGGACTATTGTTTCTTCTGCTAAATTCAAAGAAGATGTGCAAGATTTAGATTCTTCTAAGATACTTGATCTTCGCCCTGTGTCTTTCAAATATATAGGTGATGAAACTAAAGAATTTCATGCAGGTTTGATTGCTGAAGAAGTAAATGAAGTGATTCCAGATCTTGTTGTATGTGATGCAGAGGGAGCTCCTTTCACTGTAAAATACCAAGAGATATGCATGTATCTATTGCAAGAAGTTAAAAAGTTATCTCTTAAAGTTAAAGAGTTAGAGCAAAGATTTAACGTTTGAAATAAAATGAAGCTGAACTAAATAAACGTTCAGCTTCATTAGTTTAAACTGTTTTCCATCCCAATTAATCCTAATTAACATAAATTCAGCTTAAAATATAGTGTGAGAGTGAATATTTTATAATATTTCATAAATTTTATTTGAAAACAATCTGTGAAAGTGCCAACATACAAAAAGCTTTATTAAAAAGCCTTTTAAAGGAGTTTTCAGATGTCAATTCAATCTACAAATTTAGTTCAATCACACTCAACAGTAGTTGTTGCTTTGTCAATAGTTGGAGTTGCTTCCATCGTTGCTTTAGTATGTAAAATTGCTTACCCAAAAATAAAAAATTATAGTTTGATGATTTATCACTATCCTTTTTGTACTAACATGAGAGCATTGTTTTGTAGAGTGTGTGCTTTAAGACATAACGCACATAAAAACGTGATACCTGAATCTTTAAAAAAAGAAAATCTTACAAGAATGCCTACCCCATTTTCACAGGTAAATTTGAAAGAAAATGGAATAGAACTAGAAGAAAAAGACAAAAAAGTTAAAGTAGTTGTAAAAGTTTAATCTCCATTATCTTTTATGGTGGTAGGAATAATTTCTTACCACCATTTTTAGCCTTTTTTATTTTCATATTATAGACACCATTACACGCTATAAAAAGATAAAGTCCAAATAAAACGCATTGTTGCCATTCATTGATAAGATAGTTATTAATCATAAAAACAATATCTGTGAAAATCCAAATAAGAAAACCAGTCCATTTTCCATTTGAGACAAGCAAAGCTCCAATAAGAGCTGCGATAGTACTTATAATGAGAGCAATTTGCATAGATTCTCTTTTTCAAAGATTTGCGAAGAAGTTATTTCTATAAACGTTTGATCTTTCAAATTCTTTTCAAATACAAGATCAATGGACTTTTGAAATTCTATATTTGAAGATCTTACGCCATCATCATACAAAAATATATTAGGTCTTACAAAAATTAGTTTATCATAACTTTTAAGTTGATAAAGTGCCATTTTTCTATAATGTGATAACGTTTTATCTTGTAAGTCAAAATATTCTGCATAAGCAAAACTATCAAATACGGATCTATCCCCAATACAAATTTCATTTTTGGAAGCTTCTAACTCTTTGCGTGAATGCTCAAGATAGATCCATTTTGCAGCTTCAATCGTCATTTTCTCATTAATTGGAAAAGGGCAAGACCTGGCAACTTCTTGCACGATCTTTACAGTTCTTCCTTTCATCTTATAATATGAAGCTAAATTGTAAGATAAAGTAGATTTTCCAGTTCCATGAGTTCCAACAATTGCTATTTTCATATCACACCTTCAATTAGAGTATATATTTTTAACGTGCTTATATTTGTAATTAAAATATACACGATTTCAATCACAAATATAATACTTAATTACTCTAAAATAGGATCTTTTTAGCACTGTAAATTTACAGTTTTAAATTATACAAATTTTTTTTTCAACCATTGCAAATGAAAGAATGAGCGAGAGTGCATTATCTCTATCTTCTTTTTTTTTCCAATACAAAGACTCTGAAGTAGAATCACAAAATTTGAAATACAAAACGTAAATTTCTTTGTTCTTAACCCTTCCTTTTTTTATAACACTAATTTTTTCAAAATTAATAATTGTATTGTTATTATGAATAATTAACATTTTCATCCTTTACATTTTCTTTAAGCCCTTCACAAAAAATTCTATAATTGTCAGTTGATGCTTCAGATCATTTATTTCTGATTGCAAAAGATTTACAGTTTTTGATAGGTTAGAGTGGCGATGAAAAATACCTTTTCTTAAGTTTTCCTGTTTTAGTGAGAGATTGGAGAGGTCTTCAGAAATTTCTTCAATCTCAGTTTTTTTTAAAAAATTAAATTCTAGTTGTTGATGTTTCATAACATTTATTCCTTTAAAAAAATTCCCCTTTTTCTTTGTGTATTCGGGTAATTACAATATTTTCTTTTCTATACTTCTCTAAATTTATTTCGTGAAGTTCGGGAATTGAGCTATAGTCAATGTTTCCTCTTCTTATTATTTTTGATACAGATATACCGGCCCCCTTCGTATTTGATTGACCACTCATATTTTCTAAAATCTTTCTTACATCCTGCTCTTCTTTCTCCAAACTCTTGATTTGGGATGATAAACTTAACCATTTTTGTGCAGTCTGTTGCCATATCTCATCATTCCTTTCTTGGTAATCTTTTTCAGATAACTCCGGGGGGATGTGATTATTTAAACATTCCAAAAATTTGATTTCTTCTTTCAACATTTTGGAAATATAATCATCATCCCTATATATTTCTATAAGTTTCGATGAATTATATCCATAACTAAAATAAAAAATTTTTTTTAAGTTTGCTACACACATTTGATGTTGTAATTGGGGATAATATTTTTCAGGAATTTTTCCAGATAAAGCACACTCATGATCAGTTTTTCCAGGGCATTTTATTTCTACAGCGTTTTCATGCTCAATATCAATTCCATCTAAAGAGGCCATCATCCAATCATATTTATCACTGATTAAAACTTTGGGAAAGACTATAATACCTGTTTGTTTTTCAAATTCAGTTCTTGCCTCTTCTTCTTTTCTTATCCCTTCTTTCATGGCCCAGGTTTGAGATTGCTCTTTTCCTGTGAGCTTTTCTAACCATAATTCATATGGAGTTTTCCAAGGAGAAACCCCCATTATGCAGGGGGCATCAGAAGCGCCTATTTTCTTTCTTCTAAGTTCTAGCCATTCAGGTGTTTGCTGAATATAAACATTCATTATTCACCTACGGCCATTTGTTGATTTTCAATTAACTCTAATTCTTTTTCTTGAGCTTGTTGTCTTTTTAATAAAGCAGCATTTTTTAATCTTTCATAAAAAGCAGAAGGAAGATCTTTTAAATCATTAATCGCAATAGGAGGTTCTTTTATAAACTTCATTACAGAACGTTGATAATCTATGTCGCAATCAGCTAGTATTTGATTTAGTTCAATAGCTTGTTCTTCGCTTATAGTTTCTTTTTTTGGTGTTTCTACAAAAGAAGCAGCACTCATGTTATTATTTTTTATTTCAACTAATTCATCATGTGTATAGCCCGCTCCCTTAATTACATCAGGGAATAACTGTCTAGCAAGCATTGACATTGCACGATTATAAAGCATCACGCCAGGGTATTTGTCGTATAAATTTTTTAAAAGTCCTGCTCTTTTAGCATCTTCTAAAGAAAAGGATACTGTCCAAGTGTCTCCGTTATCTGCTCGTTTTCCATTTAAGATACAAATAGAATTATCAGATCTAGGATCTTTTACAATGCTATGCCCTTGCTGTCTGATAAGTGATGCCATCATTTCAGAAGACATACCAACTTTTCCTTGTACAAAGTAAAGGCCGCCATTTAAAGCTTCTAATGGATGAATGTTTAATGATTTTGCTTTTTGAACTATCGCAAATAAACCAGCTTCGCCCATGGTCTGATAATGTTTAGTCTTCATTAAATTAGCGCACATATTTTGCATAACTTCTACGTCTTTTAATATCGCATCAAAGTTTATGTCTTCTTTTACTGTTAATTGATTCATATAAAAACCTATAAATGATTGTTAATAAAGTTTAGTTGTAATAAAGAAAATCTGGAATTTCACGAGAAACATGCACTTCATCTAGATAACTTAATGGACAAGAAGTTTCCCAACAAATTTTAGCTAAACTTTCTTTAACTATTTTTTTATCTAAAATTCCTTTTCCACATAATTGTTCTTTTAAAACAAACGCATTTTTCTTAATATTTTTTATTATGCTATCATGTTTGTTTTTCTGTCTTTCTTCATATTTATATTTTTCTTTATAATGCTCAACACACAAACTTTCTTCATCATTTAAAAGGTCAGTGTTTAATTTTAATTCATTACATAAAAAAGCTAAGTCATCTCTTAATTTCTTTTTGTTTATACCGTTGATACTGCTATATAATTCTTCTAATACATTTTCTAATGCTTCTTTAGCACTAGAATATTTAGGCAACTCAATCTTTGTATTTTCGTTTTCGTAATAGTAACTATCTTCGTAGTATTCATTGTAATTCATATTAATCCCCATGTGTTTTGTTTTATTTTTCTTCTAGCGTTTCAATATTAAAGCCCATTAGCTCTAATAATTTAATTTCAGGTGCTATCAAGAAACTTCTCTTAACTAACTGACATACTCTATAAGCATTATCACAAATTGGCAATGCAATCAATTCTAAATTCTCTAACTTTTTCATTGAAACTTTTATGGTTATCATGCTAAATTCCCTAATTTGGACTTAACACTAATTTACACAAAATGGAATATTTAAATCAACATAAAAAAAAAGAAAAGTATTAAAAAAAATTGTTTGATTGACGCAATTGGTTGATTGAAATATATTAAAAATAAAAAGGAGGGGAAAGACATGAAACTTTATAGTTATTTTTTAAAAAAAAAAGATGAAAATATCTTTTATAGAGTAAAAGATTTTGCTTTTGAAATTGGATGTCCGCCTTCTGTTTTATCTGCAATGTTTAGGGGAAGAATGCCAGTTAGTCTACCTATGGCAAAAAGAATTGAGATTGCAACTAACGGTGAAGTTTCTTTATTAGAGGCATTAGGTCATAAATATGAAGGAAATGTAAAGAAAGATGAAAGTTAAATTAGATTTTTATTTATATTTAAAGATAGAAACTGATAAAAAAGGTTCCTCATTACGAGGAACCCCAACCAAAACACGGGTGACAACAAGCGCCTGAAATCGCTCGGTGACACAATGGGAAATTTAAGTAACTTTAATCGGGTTTAAAGATTTCAATTACTTATAACTTATAACCATATAATATAATCCATTGCAATTTATAGCAATGAATAAATAAAAAAAACCAAGAAAAATGCAAGTTTCTCTTGGTTTACTTAATATCAAATACGAGGATATTTAATATAATGAAAAATTTGATTAATTTTCTTAACCAGTTTACATGGGTGGCAACTAATAGTCAACCATTTCTATTTATACCTGAAAATAATGGGGTTTAATAATGTTTAAAGATCTCCCAGCCGAAGTGCATGAAATGGGACAAATGCATTTTGAGGGAAATATTGTTCCGGAAATGTGGTATAATAATATCAAGTTTGAAAAAAGTGGTAAGGTTGATTTAGTTTCTATCACTTTGCTTTCAGAGATTTGTTATTGGTATAGGCCGACTTACCTTCGCGATGAAAACTCAGGTAAAGTAGTAGCGGTTAAAAAGAAGTTTAAAGCAGATGCATTACAAAAATCTAAAAAGTCTTTAGCTGATAAATTTGGTTTTACGGAAAGGCAAGTTAAAGACTCTTTGGAAAGGTTGGAATCGATGGGTTTTATTCATAGGGATTACCGCACAATCGTTACTTCTCAAGGTATTAGAATGTCAAACATTCTCTTCATTAAGATCTTCCCCAAAAAAATTCAACAAGCGACTTTTGAAGAAATCGATACCTATGACGTTGAAACGTCAGACCCCCAACGTTCAAACGTCACACGACCAACGTTTCAACGTCAAGCGCATCTATATACTACAAAGAATACTACAAAGACTACTACAAAGAAAACACCCCCTAACCCCCAAAAGGGGGAAGCTGATAAATCAGCAAAGAGTGAGATTTCTTCTAAAAATTTAAAAGATTATTCTACTACTTCTTCAAAGACTTCCAATTCTTCAAATAAACATGCTTTAGAAGACAAAAAACCAATCACCCATGCTTTGACTCCAAAAAAGAAAGATATCGCTCCTAAACAAGAATATGAAAGTTTTGGGAAATTTGTTAAACTAAAGCCCGGGGAGTATGAATCTTTTTGTGAAAAATATAATAAAAAATCCATAGATCTACTTATCGAAGAAATGAACGATTACTGTGCAGCTTCTAAGCCTAAAGGTTATAACGATTATGCAGCAGCTTTAAGACAATGGATTTCTAGAAGAAAGAATTTAAATAGCGAAGTTGTAGATTCACAAGCAATTGAAAAAAACAAAAAACTAGCTGAAGTTGTAGAAAATCGAATTACCGCGCTACCTAATTTTAAAAAGAAAATTGTATTTGCAGCATTAAGTGACTGTGTTGAAATTTCTGAAGGACCTTATAAAAAACCCATAATTATTAAATATTCAGAAAATGGTTTTAAAGAGCAGTTAATGAATTTATTAGATAAATATGACCTGCTTAAATATATCAAAAAATAGGAGTGTTATAATGAGTGCATGTGATGATTTTATACAAAAATTGAGTGAAAGATTACCTGATATGGCAACCACTAAAGATTTAATTAATGCTGGTTTATACCGTTCAGATCAAGGAGCTGCCGCAGCTAGAAAATCTAAAAATGGTCCAGAATTCTTTAAATTAAACAATAAAGTAATACTTTATCCTAAGCAGGGTGTATTAGAATTTTTAAAAAGAGCTAAAGCAGTTTGAAAATTACTATTCCTGGAGAACCAATTTCTAAGGCTCGTGCTCGTTCTTTTCATAGAAATGGACGAACTATGCATTACGATCCACAAAATGAAAAAAAAAATAATGTAAAATTATTCTTTAAAAATTTTGTGAA
>Ga0247741_1000365_pt1 | contig 26498 bp, 26 predicted proteins | sample UWRJL213509R2_FD_180945 | JGI IMG/M metagenome (GOLD analysis project Ga0247741, IMG submission 180945) | Plant litter microbial communities from Arlington Agricultural Research Station in Wisconsin, United States - UWRJ-L213-509R-2 | ecosystem: Environmental > Terrestrial > Plant litter >... | reverse complement strand
CTCGGCCAGCGCGTCATCCATCACCTGCTCGAAACCTACAAGGTTCCCGCGGCCAACCTGATCGCCGCCAGCCGCGACACCGCAAAGCTCGCCGACCTTGCCGCCAAGGGCGTACAGACCCGAAAGACCGATTTCGACGACGCGGCCTCGCTTGAAGCCGCGTTCAAGGGCGTCGACCGCGTGCTCATTATCAGCACCGACGCGCTCGCCGTTCCCGGCCAGCGCCTGAAGCAGCACACCACGGCCGTCAATGCTGCCGCCAAGGCAGGCGTCAAGCACATCGCCTACACCTCCATGCCGTCACCGGACAAATCGCTGGTCACTTTCGCGCCGGACCATCTCGGCACCGAGAACGCCGTCAAGGCGAGCGGCCTGCCCTACACCATCATCCGCAATGCCTGGTACCACGACAACTACATGCATTCGATGCCGCACAATCTGCAGGGCGGCAGCTGGTACACGGCATCGGGTGATGGCAAGGTTCCGAACATCTCGCGTGACGACTGCGCCCTTGGTGCCGCCGCCGCCCTCGCCTCCGGCACCACCGACAGCGCCACCTACACGCTGACCGGCAGCCAGTCGCTGAGCGCCGACGAGATCGCCGCCACAATCGCGTCAGCCGTTGGCAAGCCGCTCTCGGCCGTCAAGGTCAGCGACGAACAGCTGCTGCAGGGCCTGCTCGGCGCCGGTCTCCCAGACTTCGTGGCAACGATGCTGGTCTCCGCCGACGCCAATATCCGCGCCGGCAACTTCGATCAGGTGACTGATGACTTCACAAAGCTGACCGGCAAGCAGCCGCAGACGCTGAAGGACTTCTTCGTGGCCAACAAGGCAGCGCTCACCGCCTGATGACGCCCTGAAGCCACAGCCTTCAAGCGGAGCCCGCCCTGCACCACCGGGGCGGGCTTTCTTTTTGTCAGATTTTCTGGCCGCAGGCGCGGCAGAAGCGGCGCACGGTTTCTGCCATGCCATACTCCAGCGCATCCGCCGTCAGCCCGTGCCCGATTGACACTTCGGCAAGCTTGGGAATGCGCTTCACCAGTGGCGGCAGGTTCTCGACTGTCAGGTCGTGGCCGGCATTAACGCCGAGCCCGATGGCCAGCGCCGCATCGGCCGTCTTTCCCAGCGCCTCGAGGATCGGTCCGACCCGCTCCGGCGCATCGTAACAACCACCATAAGGGCCGGTATAGAGTTCGATCCGGTCGGCGCCGACGGCCTTGGCGATCGCAACCGCCTCGGCATCGCCGTCGCCGTCGGCAAACAGCGAAACGCGCGTGCCCATTTTCTTCAGGCGCGCGATGACGTCCGTCAGCAGTTCGCGATCCCTGCGGAAATTCCAGCCATGGTCGGACGTCGCCTGCGAGGGATCGTCGGGCACCAGCGTCACCTGTTCGGGCGCAGCCGTGGCGCACAGCGCCAGAAACTCCTCCGTCGGATAACCCTCGATGTTGAATTCCGCCTCGGGAAACTCGTCATCGATCAGATTGCGGATGATGGGCAGGTCGGAAAACCGGATATGCCGCTCGTCTGGCCGCGGATGCACGGTCAGACCGCTTGCCCCTGCCTGAAGCGCGATACGCCCCAGCGCCTCGACACTGGGCCACGGCAGATCGCGGCGATTGCGCAGCATGGCAATGGCATTGAGATTGACGGACAGCGTGGTCGGCATGGCATGTTTCCATTCGGCGAAGACAACTGACCTGCTTTTAAGCCAAGGACGCCATTGGGGCCAACGAGATTCGTGCATGGGTGCATGCGATTTTCTGATTGGTGACACAACCCCTGCACGCAACAACAGAGGAAGTAAAACCGCCGGAAACAAAGAGTGGAAAACGATGGTTCAAGGACAACGGAACGCGGGCCAATGAAATATCGATGGAGCGCGCCATTGTCGTCTGTACATCAGACTATTATTTACAAGTGACTATTTTTAAGACTAACAAATCAGGCATTTGACGCATAGTCTGATCGCAATGAATCGGCAAAGACACTCGCTCGTTTCTTGACGACGAGCCCGTGAGCAGGCCGGCAAAAGACGCGACTGGGCCCGTATCTCTGTAATGCGTAACCGGCATCAGGCGTACAACAGGAGGGCCCATGTCCGACCGACAGAAACACACCGCCCCGCCGAACGCCTCCGCGCAGGCGCCCCCGGATTACCGCTTCCTGCCCTCCGCCGCCTGCCCGCCCAATCTGCCGCATGGACGGGTGGCGATCGCCGAGATGGCCAACGCCTTCGGCGTCACCCACAGGACGCTCCATTTCTACGAGGAAAAGGGGCTGATCGCCTCAAGCCGCATCGGCCTCATGCGGGTCTACCATACGACCGACATCATGCGCATGTCCGTCATCAACGCCTGCCGTGAAGCGGGCATGCCGGTTGCCGTCATTCAGGAACTGATGACCGACCTGTGCAGATCGACATCTCAGCAGGAGTCTGATGCCGTTTTCAACGCCGCACTGGCGTCGCGCAAGCGTGAACTGACCTCGGAGATATCGACGCTGCATCGACAATTACAGCAGGTCGCCGAACTCCTTGATCGCGGAACCTCGAAGGATGACACCCCGCTCAACGACAACCAGCACGAACACGCGCTGAGCGAACAGGAACGCCGGTGCCTGGCGCTGATGGCCGAAGGGCTGTCGACGCAGCGCCTCGCCCGCGCACTTGATCTCGGCGACGACGAGGCGAAGTCGATCGAGACCGCGATCATTGCGAAACTCAGTGCCAACAATCGCTTCCAGGCCATCGCCAAGGCCGTTCTGCTCGGCATCGTCCGCGTCTGAGCTTGAGCGAGCCAGCCGCCGACGCGTCGATCAGCGAACGATCGTGATCGTCTCGGCCGCGCGCGTGATCGCCGTATAGAGCCACCGCTCCCGCGTATCGCGAAACGCCCAGCTTTCATCGAACAGCACCACGTTGTTCCACTGCGAACCCTGCGCCTTGTGCACGGTCAGCGCATAGCCAAAGTCGAACTCGTCGTAGCGCTTGCGGGTGTTCCACGGAATCTCTTCCTCGACATTCTCGAAGACCTGCTTCAGCAGCTTGATCTTCGCCGCGCCACGATCGATGTCGTCGTCCTCAGGCCGGATCAGGAGGTTGATGCCGGGCTTGGTCGTTTCCTTCGAGGACGTCATCACCTGCCATAGAGAACCGTTGAGCAGCCCCTTGGCCGGATCGTTGCGCAAGCACACCAGCTTGTCGCCCGTCTGCGGATAATCGGCGGTGAAGCCCTTCAGCTCCCGCAGCCGCTGGTTATAGCGCCGGCGGGTCCGGTTCGTACCGACCAGCACCTGATCGGCGTCGAGCACCAGCGCCTGGTTGACCTCGTTCTTCGAAATCACCTGCGCGGCGCCGTAATCGCCGTACATGATCTCCTTGCCTTCGCGCACCTGCATGGCAAGCCCGATGATCGGGTTGTCGCGCGCTTGACGATGAATGTCCGTCAGCAGGTAGTCCGGCTCCTGATTGGTGAAAAAGCCACCGCCGGAGACAGGCGGCAACTGGCCGGGATCGCCGAGCACCAGGATCGGCGTGCCGAAGCTCATCAGGTCCTTGCCCAGCGCCTCGTCCACCATCGAGCATTCGTCGACGATGATCAGCGCCGCCTTGGCGACGGGGCTCTGGCGGTTGATGGTGAACATCGGCGCTATCGACGTCTTGCCCGTTTCCTCGTCCTCGACGGCCTCCTCGCCGCGCGGTCGGTAGATCAGCGAGTGCAGCGTCCGGGCATTGCTGGCACCGCGCGTGCGCAGAACCTGCGCCGCCTTGCCAGTGAAGGCCGCAAACAGCACCTCGCCATCGACATGCTCGGCAAAATGCCGCGCCAGCGTCGTCTTTCCCGTGCCGGCATAGCCGAACAGGCGGAAAATCGGGGTCTTTCCCTCTTTAAGCCATTTGGCAACGGCTTTCAGGGCTTCGTCTTGTTGCGGAGCAAATTGCATGATCAATGGACTTGGCAGGATTCGCGCGCGATAGGCAACCGCAAAAATCCGGGGTTTGCTCCCAGCGGCACGCTGCAACGCGGGGCACGCCGACTATTTTTACCGTCTCGGGTCTTACTCATACAAGGTGACGGTAATCTCTCCCTGCCGAAGCGTTTGCCGCGGCGTGTGCGAGAGACCGATCTCCGCTGCGACAATACCATCCGGATCGAAGAGATCAGAGCGTCGCTCGACAAGCCACACCCGCTTGTGATCGGCCAGAGCCGAACGGACCACATGCCGGTCCTCCTCCACAACCTTGGGCGTTGCGCTCAATCCGTGGCGTCCTCGGTCAAGCACTGGAAACGAGCCCGGGACAAAAAGCTGATCGGGCAGCGCGCGGCCACCGCCGCCATAGTAGGCGAAGGGCAGAGAGATCTCGCTTCCATCCCCGATAATGAGGTCGCCGGGTCTGCTCTGCTCGGCAACGAGGCCGATGATCCCCCGCCAGTCCTCGGTCGGAGTTCTATAATAGCCGTAGGTCGCAGACGCCCCGAACGCCACGATGGCCGCAACCGCCGCCATGCGTGCCAAAGGCTGCGCGAGACCGGTCAGGATGCCGAAAGCGGCCAATCCCAGCACCAAGGGCGTCATCCATTCAAACAAACGGGCGAGGAAGATCGGCTTGATGAAATAGCTGACCAGCAACATCGACGCCCAGGGAAGAAAAAGGATCGTTGCCAAAAGGACGGCCAGCGGACGCATGCGACGCCAAAGCAGGACCACCCCCAGCAGGCCGAAGCATCCAATCAGGCAAAGCGACTGGATATTGCCGGCGATCAAGAGCCATGCGCTCAGCAGATCGTCCCAGGTGAACACGATCCAGAATGGCGTGTCCGAGAAGCCCGTTAGCTGCCTGACATAGGTGGGAATGTAGGGCGACCATATGAGTAGCGCGCCGAGACCCGGAAGCACGATCGCCAGCAACTTGTCTCGCACGGGGCCACCGATGAAAAACATCAATGACAGCGCCAGCCCGGACCATAAGCCGAATGCAACAAACACGCCGGTGTTGTGGAACCAGAGGGTCAAGCCGGCGCCAACTGCCAACAGGGCGATGCCGGGCCAAAGCGGACGAAGCCCTCCGCCCGCTGGGTCGCGATCAGTGATCATCATACGGACGATCATGATGGCACCAAGCACAGCGATCGAGGCAGTCAGCGTCTGCAATGCATATGGTCGCGCCTGTTGCGCGTAGTTGATGCTTCCAGAGTTGAATGCCAGGAAAAATGCGGCAAGCAACGCCACCCGGTCACCGGTGGAGCCAGCCTTTAGTATTCTGCCCGCGACGGCGACCAGCACGATCGTCATTACGCTGGCCGTCACCGACAGGCCACGCAGTCCGACCTCGGTCGTCCCGAAGACGCTCATCCACCCCTTCAGCAGCGTATAATTGAGCGGCGGATGCCCTTCGTAGCCAGGAACTTCAAACCAGAGGCGGGGAAGCGACTGAGACGCGAACCATACACTGTAGGTTTCGTCCAGCCAGAGTGAACGTGTCAGCGTCGGAATGCGCAGAACCAACCCCAGCAGCGCAGTCGCTGCGACGGCAACCCAAAACCAGCGCGAAGCCGAGGTGGACCTGTATTGGCCAGTGGGCGGCGTGTGACCCGTATTGTTCATCGTGTGACCACGACAGTCTCGAACACGAGCATCCGGACGGCCCAGAGCGCATCCGTCGACGGACGTCGTGTGCAATATATGGTCCGCATGCATCTCCCCAGTTCGTACGAGCCGGAAAGCTACATCAACTCCGTCAAGTTTGTTTTAAGTGCACGCCACTGCCATTCCGAAGCCAAGGCATAAAAATGCAAAACGACGGGAATAAAACCGGCCCCTCTCGTGTCTCATGTCAGGCACCGCAAAAAGCGCGCGCCCAACCCGAGGAGAGCCCTATGAAATCCTTAAGATTCCTGATCGCCCTGGCAATTGCTTCCACCGCCGCAACCGCCGCCCTTGCCGCGCCGCCGGTCAAGACCGTTGACACCGCGAAGGGCAAGGTGCTTGCCGGCGAAAACGGCATGTCGCTCTACACCTTCAAGAAGGACGCGATGGGCGTTTCCAACTGCAACGACGATTGCGCCAAGGCCTGGCCGCCGTTGATGGCCGATGGCAATGCAAAGCCGGAAGGGGCATACTCGGTCGTCGATCGCAAGGACGGGACCAAGCAGTGGGCGAAGGACGGCATGCCGCTCTATTTCTGGATGAAGGACACCAAGACCGGCGACATCACCGGCGATGGCTTCAAGGACGTGTGGACTGTTGCCAAGCCATAACCGGCAGACGGGATATCAGGCATGAAGCCACCCGCCAATGACAGCTTCGAGGGCCAGGTCCTGGCCCTCCTCCCATCGCTCAGGCGCTATTCGCGAAGCCTGACCCGTTCGGATTCCGATGGCGAGGATCTGCTGCAGGATTGTGTCGAGAAAGTGCTCGCCCGCCGTGCGCAATGGCGCGGCCTGAACCTGCGCGGCTGGGTTCTAACCATCATGACCAACCTCTATCGCAACCAGCGCCGGACGATCGTGCGGGGCAGCATTGACCTCGACGGCGCCGCCGAATTTCCGGCACCGGAAGTGCCGAACGACCCCCTGGAGCGCTCCCGCCTTGAGGACGCGCTGAATGGCCTATCCGAAGACCATCGCGCCGTGCTGATGCTCATCGTCATCGAGGGCTATACCTATCAGGAGGTAGCGACCCTGCTGGATATTCCCGTCGGCACGGTCATGTCGCGCCTGTCGCGCGCCCGCCAGCAGCTTGCCGAACACATGAAAGCCGACAACGTGATCACGCTTCGGAGACCGAAATGACCGAGACCAACCCCGCAGTGACCGAAGCGGACCTGCACGCCTATGCCGACGGCCTGTTGCCCGATACTCACCGCACGCGCGTCGAGTCCTGGCTGCGCGACAATGCCGACGACGCAGCAAGGGTTGCCGAATGGCAGGCGCAGAATACCGGCATCAAGGCGATGTTTTCGGGATACGAAAAGAGCAAGCCGACCGATACGGATCTCGTCCGCAAAGGGGCAAGCCGACCCGTCTGGTCAAGACGCGTCGCCACGGCAGCCGCGATAGTCGCCATCTTCGCCACCGGCACGATCGCCGGACACTACGGCCCAGGCCTGTTCGAAAAGCCGCCGTTGCAGCTGACGGCATCCGAAACCTTCCCGAAGCAGGCGCAGAACGCTTTCCTGGTCTACGCCAGCGAGGTGCGCCACCCGGTCGAGGTCTTCGCCAACGAGGAAGCGCATCTCGCCACCTGGCTCGGCAAGCGCCTCTCGATCGCCAATCTCAAGGTGCCGGATCTCCAAAGCCTGAACTATCATCTGGTCGGCGGCCGCTTGCTGCCCGTCGATGGCAAGCCCGGGGCGATGTTCATGTACGAGAACCAGACCGGCGAACGGCTGACCGTATTGGTCGGCCGCAACCCCGCCAACAGCACGACCAGCTTCCGCTTCGCCTCGGCAGACAACGTCGAGACTTTCTACTGGATCGACGGCGAACTCGGCTACGCCGTCACCGGCGAGATTTCGCGAGAAGACTTGCGGAAAGTCGCCGAGGAGTGCTACCGCCAGTTCCCGTCCTGATGTCACCCGGCGGCGACATGCATCACTTTCAACGCTGGGGGTCGTTCTCAAGCACGATCGGCTTGCCATGCGGCGTCGCCTCGGCCGCCCGCTGCCAGCTCTGCTGCAGCGCGGCGATCGTGTCGGCATCTGCGACACCGCGGCTCACGAGGATCGATGACAGCGCCACCACCCAGCAATCGAAATAATCGCTGCCATCCTCGGCCCGCCCGGGCTTGTGCAATTCTCCGGACAGGCTCTCGGCCCATTCGCTCCAGGTGAACAGTCCGCGCTCGTGCAGATGCACGGTCATGGCAAAGGCTTCCGCCGCCCAGGGCTCGGGAAACACCGGATCGCCATCTTGAGATCGGGGCAGTTGCGGCGATTGCGCCAATGGCGACGCTGCACGCGACGGTAAAATCTCACACTGGCTCAAGATAGCTCTCCCAGGCATCGATCGACACCGTCAGCGTCGGATCGGCACCCTCGCCCCAAATCTCGCCGCCGCCGAAGACCACGGTGTAGACCCATTGCGGGTTTTCGCCTTTTCCATGCGCATTGTCGTCAGGAAAAACAAATGACCCCTGCACCGCCTCGACGACACCCATCTTGGCCCGCGCATAGCGCGGCAGCCTTGTATGCGTGGCCGGGTTGAAATTCCGCGTCCTCACATGATCACCGACAGCAAACCGCGCCGGCCCTTCGACGGGCCGATCGCATGGACCGCCCTTCGCGAGAACACCGGCCACCATCTCGGCCTTCAGCACGCGCTTGGGCGTGGCGCCGTCGAACCGCTTGTGCCCGCTTTCGATTTCGTCCGCATCGGTGAACCCATGCCGTTCCAGCAGCACTTCGAGCGCCCGCGTCCAGATCTCGTAGTAGCTGGCGGAGAGATAGGTGGCCGGCGAAATACTCTCGCGGGCATGCCGGCTTTCGTCGATGTTCCAGGCGCCGAACGCGCCGCAGGAGAGCGTCAGGCCCAGAGCCCGCTTCTCCCAATCCGCGTGGAAATAGGGTTCATCCTTTTCGGGCGCGACCAGACCGAATCCCATCTGCCCGCCAAGATCGTGCGGCCCGTTCATGCCGCAATCCCCGGAACAGCTGCAACGCCGGCGCCGATCATCGCATCGCGGCTGACGAGATCGGCCAGTTGCTCCTCGCTCCAGCCGTCAGTGCCTTCCGGCCGCTGCGGAATGACAAGATAGCGCAACTCCGCCGTCGAATCCCAGACACGCACTTTCTTTTCTGCAGGCAGCGTGACGCCGAATTCGGCCAGCACCCCGCGTGGATCGATCACGGCCCGCGACCGATAGGCCGGCGCCTTGTACCAGACCGGCGGCAATCCGAGCACGGACCAGGGGTAGCAGGAGCACAGCGTGCAAACGACGAGATTGTGCGTGTCGTCCGAATTGAACACGGCGCGCATATGCTCACCCTGCCGCCCCGTATAACCGAGGCTTGATACCGCGGCCGTCGCGTCGCGCCGAAGCCAGTCCGCAAAGTCCGGATCGCTCCACGCCTTGGCGACAACACGCGCCCCGTTCCGCGGCCCGACCTTCGTCTGGTAAGTATCGACGATCGTGTCGATCGCCGCCGGGTCGATCAGCCCCTTTTCCGTCAACACCGTCTCCAGCGCCTTCACCCGCGCCTGCATGTCGGAATAATGGTTGTCGTGATGGTGGTCATGGTCGTGATGATCGTGGTCGTCGTGCATGGGCGTGTCCTCGCCTGTTTTAAGACAAACCTTAGGCGCTCCGAAACGGCTCGCCAAGCCCTTCTATGCGCATGCGACTTTTCGGATATCCTTGAGCAATGAATGTCCTGATTCTCGGCGCCACAGGCTTTATCGGTTCAGCTGTCGCGGCCCATCTTGCGGCCGAGGGACATGTCGTCACCGGTCTCGGCCGCAATCCGGAACGCGCCCGCCTGAAACAGCCCGGCATCCGCTGGATCCGCGCCGACCTCGCGCGCATGCAATCCCCCACGGATTGGACCGAAGTGCTCGAGGGTCAACACGTGGTCGTCAATTGCGCAGGCGCCCTGCAGGACGGCCTCTCCGACGATCTTAATGCCACGCAGGCAGGGTCGATGCTGGCGCTCTATCAGGCGGCCTGCCAATCATCGCAGCCGCTGATCGTCCAGATTTCGGCACGCACATCAGGCGGCGGCAGCGACCTCCCCTTCCTCGCCACCAAACGCCTGGCCGACAACGCGTTGGCGGCCAGCGGCCTGCGCCATGTCATTCTCCGCCCCGCCCTCGTTCTCGGCCGCAACGCCCACGGCGGCACGGCGCTGATACGGGCACTGGCAGCACTCCCTTTGTGCCTGCCGTTGATCCACGCCGACAGCCCTGCAGAAACCGCCTCTCTCGACGATGTTGCCAAAGCCGTCAGCGACGCGATCGCCGGCAAACTGCCATCGGGCACAGACCGCCATCTCACCAATGGTGAAACGCTGACGTTGGCCGATCTTGTACTCCTCCATCGCCACTGGCTCGGCCTGCCGCCCGCACCGGTCATCATGCTCCCGGCGGTGATCGCGAAACCGCTAACGATGCTGGCCGATATCGCAGGTGGTCTGGGCTGGCGCTCGCCCCTGCGTTCGACGGCGATATCGGTGATGTCGGAAGGCGTTCGCACCGCCGACCTCAGCGAGAGCACGCTGCACACACCACAATCGGCGGCCACGGCACTGTCGTCCAATCCATCCGGAATCCAGGATCTGTGGTCTGCACGGCTTTATCTCTTGAAGCCTGTGATGATCGGTGGCCTGTCATTGTTCTGGCTGCTCTCAGGCCTGATCCCGCTCTTCGCTCTCGACGACGCCAGCGCTCACTTCCTCCGTTTCATGCCACCAGCCGCGGCAACCACACTGACCCTGCTCACCTGCCTCATCGACATAGCGCTCGGCGCCGCCGTCCTGATCAGGCCTTTCGCCCGAAAAGCGTTGCAAGCGATGCTGGCCGTCTCGCTCGCCTATCTCGCCGGCGCCTGTATCCTCGAACCGTCGCTCTGGCTCGATCCGCTCGGACCGCTGGTAAAAATCCTGCCCGCGCTGATCCTGACGCTCGCCACCCTTGCCATTCTGGATGAACGCTGATGCTGGCCGAACTGTTGCTGCTCGCCCATGTCATTGGCGCTACCGTGCTCTTCGGCACCGGCGCCGGCATCGCCTTCTTCATGGTGATGGTAAATCGGACGCGCGATCCGAAACTGATCGCCCATGTCGCCGGCACCGTCGTCATTGCCGACACCATCTTCACGGCGACCGCCGCCATCTTCCAGCCGGTGACCGGCTATGCGCTGGCCAAGTTGATCGGCTGGCCGCTGGAGGAAGGCTGGATCGCGCTGTCACTGGTGCTTTACGTGTTCACTGGCCTGTTCTGGCTGCCCGTCGTCTGGATCCAGATCCGCCTGCGCGACCTCGCCCGCCGCGCGGCGGACACCGACACACCGCTGCCACCGGCCTATGACAGGCTCTACCTCATCTGGTTTGCCTGCGGTTTCCCCGCCTTTTTCGCGGTCGTCGCCATTCTCTGGCTGATGCTGACCAAGCCGTCGATCAGCCTATTTTAGCATCGGCCAAAGGCTGAGCACCAGAAGGACTGCCACGGTGATGTTGAACCATTTCAGCCGCACCCGATCCGACAGCCACTCCCGTAGCGCCGAACCAAACCCGGCCCAGGTCGAAACGCTCGGCACGTTGACGGCGGCGAATGCCAGCCCGACGATCAGCACGCTGACGAAATAGATATCCTCGATCGTATAGGTCGCCATCGCCGTCACCGCCATCACCCAGGCTTTCGGGTTGACCCACTGGAACGCCGCCGCCGACAGAAACGACATCGGCCGGACCGCGCCCTTGCCCTCGCTGAGCGAACGCGACGTGGCGATCTTCCAGGCGATCCAGACGAGATAGGCGCCGCCCGCGAATTTCAGCACGGTATAGGCGACTGGCACGGTATGCAGCACCGCCCCGAGCCCAAGCCCGACACCGATCAGCAGCGAGAAGAACCCGGCGCCGATGCCCAGCATATGCGGTATCGTCCGCCGAAAGCCGAAATTCACCCCCGACGCGAACAGCATCATGTTGTTCGGTCCCGGCGTGATCGATGTGGTGAAGGCAAACAGAACGAGTGCCAGAAACGTATCCAGCGGCATGAAACCTCCCGAGCCGACGATCGATGCCGCCGGCCTTGTTAATTTAGGTCAGTATAACTGACCTAAATTGGGTGTGCCACGTGCAGATTGTCATGGTGACAGGATTGTCAGCCGGAAACGCCTGATATTTCGAGGTCGAGCAGCCTGCCGACATAGCTTCTGACCAGTGTGACGAAATCCGAGGGCGTCGGCTCGATGAAGCGCAACAGGCGTGCGGCCTTGTCGATCGACCGAATCTGATCTGCCAACACCATACCTCGCGTTTTCAATCCATCCGGCAAGGCGATTTTGGTCATCCACGGCTGCATGTTGCTGGTGATCGGGCAGACGATCACGCGGCGGGATCGAAGGTTCATCGTATCCACGGACAGGATGATCACCGGTCGAATTCCAGCTTGCTCGCTGCCGAGGATCGGATCGAGATTGGCCAAATAGAGGGCACCGGCGAAAGGTGGCGTATCACTCATCGTCGTAGAAGCGCTCGGAGCCGACGTCACGACCCCAATCCACGGTTTCCGGCTCGTTTTCCCACCCCAGCCTGTCCATCTCCGCCACCATCTCGGCCAGCGAAGGCGCCAGTTGCTGCTTCGGCTTTTCCAACGTAGCCTTGCCATCGCGGACATCGAGGTTCACGACATCGCCGGCGCTAAGGCGCAACTCGTCGGTGACCGTTTTCGGCAGACGGATGGCGATGCTGTTGCCCCACTTGGAAACCGTGACTTTGGTCATATCTGACGGATCTCGTGCTATTTCCAGTTCAATTGATATCCAATGTATATCATCCCTAGCCCCCACCAACAATGTCGAGGTTCCGCGATGCCCGCTTCCATCCCTACAGTCGCCTTTCCCAACGGCATCGCAGTCCCGGCGCTTGGCCAAGGCACCTGGAACATGGGCGAAAAGCCCCCCGAGGCAAGGCGCGAGATCGACAGCCTGCGCGCCGGTCTCGACCTCGGCATGACGCTGATCGACACCGCCGAAATGTATGCCGAGGGCGGCGCCGAAAAGATTACCGGCGAAGCGATCCGTGGCCGCCGCGACGAGGTCTTTCTCGTCAGCAAGGTCTACCCCTGGAACGCCAGCCGCAAGGGGACGATCGAGGCTTGCGAGGCCAGCCTGTTGCGCATGGGCACCGACCGCATCGACCTCTATCTCCTGCACTGGCGCGGCAACCACCCGCTCGCCGAAACGGTCGCGGCCTTCGAGGCGCTCAAGGCATCAGGCAAGATCGGCGCCTGGGGCGTCTCCAACTTCGACTTGGAGGACATGGAGGAATTGCTTGAAGTTCCCGACGGCGGCAACGTCGCCGCCAACCAGGTGCTCTACAACATCACCCGGCGCGGCATCGAGTTCGACCTGCTGCCCTGGTGCCACAAGCGCAACATTCCTGTCATGGCCTATTCACCGATCGAACAGGGCCGCATCGTCAGCCACCCAGAAATTATCCGTATCGCCAAGGCCAATCAGGCGACGCCGGCGCAACTGGCATTGGCCTTTGTTTTGAAGCACGACGGCGTCATCGCCATACCAAAGACATCGAGCGCCGCCCGCGTTGCCGAAAACCGCGACGCCGTCTCGCTCGATATCAGCGACGAGGACTGGGCAACGCTTGATGCCGCCTTCCCGCCGCCGGCACGAAAAAAGCCGCTGGAAATGCTCTGATCCCCAGCGGCTTCGAATGGTCGGGAAGTGGAAGTCCTACATACCCTGCGAACCGCGGTTCATCGCCGCGATCCCGGTACGGCAGACTTCGATCAGGCCGAGCGGCTTCATGATCGCCACGAACTGGTCGATCTTCGACGACTTGCCGGTCAGCTCTAGAATGAAATGCTCGACGGTCGCGTCAACCACCTTGGCATGGAACGCATCGGCCAGACGCAACGTCTCAGCGCGCATCTCGCCCTCGCCAAGCACCTTGATCAGCGCCACTTCGCGCTCGATCGGTCGCTCCTGTCCGAGCTCGCGCGCCCGCACCGTCAGGTCGACGACGTGGTGAACCGGGACGATCCGCTCGAGCTGCGCCTTGATCTGCTCCAGCACGTGCGGTGTCCCGCGCGTCACGATAGTGATCCGCGACAGATGCGCCTGATGCTCTGTCTCCGAAACGGTTAGGCTCTCGATATTGTAACCACGCCCCGAAAACAGGCCGATGACGCGGGCAAGAACACCCGGCTCGTTGTCGACGAGAACCGAAAGCGTATGGTTCTCGATCGCCGCCGTTTCCGGCGAAATGAAGTAGGCGGAGCCCGTCGGCTGTAGATGTGCGTTCATGTCTTGGGTTTCCTCTACCTAATTATCAAACGAGCGCGCGACCCTTGGCGTCGATCGCGTTGGCGACGGCCTCGTCGGTCGCTTCATCCGGCAGCAGCATCTCGTTGTGTGCCTTGCCCGACGGGATCATCGGGAAGCAGTTGGCGAGATTGGCGACGCGGCAATCGAAAATGACCGGCTTCTTGACGTCGATCATCTCCTGGATGGTCGCGTCGAGATCGCCGGGCTTCTCGCACCGCAGGCCGACAGCGCCATAGGCTTCCGCCAGCTTGACGAAATCTGGCATCGCTTCCGTATACGAGTTCGACAGCCGGTTGCCGTGCAGGAGCTGCTGCCACTGGCGCACCATGCCCATGTACTGGTTGTTCATGATGAAAATCTTGATCGGCGCATCGTGCTGGATCGCCGCCGACATCTCCTGGATGCACATCTGGATCGAGGCATCGCCGGCGATGTCGATGACCAGACTGTCAGGATGGGCGATCTGGACGCCGAGGGCCGCCGGCAGGCCGTAGCCCATCGTGCCGAGACCGCCCGAGGTCATCCAGCGGTTCGGCTGCTCGAAGCCGAAGAACTGCGCCGCCCACATCTGGTGCTGGCCGACCTCGGTCGTGATGTAGGTATCGCGATCCTTGGTCAGCGCGAACAGGCGCTCCAGCGCATATTGCGGCATGATGACGTCGTTGTTCTTGGTGTAGGCGAACGAGTTGCGCGCGCGCCAGCGGGCGATGTCGCTCCACCATTCTGCGGTCTGGCTCTTCTCTGGCTTCTTCGGCAGGGCACGCCACAGGCGAACCATGTCTTCCAGGACGTTGCCGACATCGCCGCGGATCGGCACGTCGACGCGAACGTTCTTGTTGATCGACGACGGATCGATGTCGATGTGGATCTTCTTCGAGTTCGGCGAGAACGCGTTGAGGCGGCCGGTGATGCGGTCATCGAAGCGCGCGCCGATGCAGACCATGACGTCGCAATCATGCATCGCCATGTTGGCCTCGTAGGAGCCGTGCATGCCCAGCATCTTCAGCCAGTTCGGCCCGGATGCCGGATATGCGCCGAGTCCCATCAGCGTTGACGTGATCGGGAAGTTGGTGAGTTCGACCAATTCGCGCAGCAGCTTGGACGCCTCTGGGCCGGAGTTGATGACGCCGCCGCCGGAATAGATGACCGGACGCCGCGCATTGGCCATCAGCTCGATCGCCGCGTGGATCTGGTTGATATCGCCCTGCACCGTCGGCTGATAGCTCTTCTGGATCGCATGCGCGGCCGGCGGCGTGTAGTTGCCGGTGGCGAACTGAACATCCTTCGGAATATCGACGAGGACAGGACCTGGGCGGCCGGACTGCGCGATGCGGAACGCTTCGTGGATAATCGCCGCCAGCTCGTTGACATCCTTGACCAGCCAGTTGTGCTTTGTGCAGGGGCGCGTGATACCGACCGTATCGGCTTCCTGGAACGCATCCGAGCCGATCAGCGAGGTCGGAACCTGGCCGGTCAGGCAGACGAGCGGGATCGAATCCATCAAGGCGTCTTGCAGCGGCGTCACGGCATTGGTGGCGCCAGGACCTGAGGTGACCAGCATGACACCGACCTTGCCGGTGGAGCGGGCATAGCCTTCGGCCGCGTGGCCGGCGCCCTGCTCGTGGCGGACGAGGATGTGCTTGATGTCATCCTGCTGGAAGATCTCGTCATAGATCGGCAGCACCGCGCCACCTGGATAGCCGAAGAGGTGCTCGACGCCATTGTCCTTGAGCGCGCGGATGACAATTTCCGCGCCAGTCATACGATTCTCGTCCGTCTGCTTGTCCGTGCCCGTCATGTTTCTTGTTCCGTTTTGACTGCTGGGATTTGAAGGTCTGTGTGCCGGGAAGCCCGAATTTCAGGCATAAAAAAAGGCCCCTTAGGGAGCCTGTCGTTTAGCGCATGGGTGGCTATCGCCGGATGGTTACACCATCCTGCCCATGCGCTGTCCCACCACAATAAGAATTGCTGCTATCTTCATGGCGGCAAGTGATAGACAGAAAGTTTCGCAGCGTCAACTTATAAAGCAATAAAAAATCGGGGTCGCTGGAGACCCTGGAACTTGCGCTGGCCCGGCGGAGCCCATCGAAACCAATGGGAAAAACAGTTTATTAAACGTTCGCTTATATCCTCCTTGCAATCTCAGGGAGTAGCCCTTTGCACGACAACGACTTGCAGACGTCAGGCGACGCAGGCGAGCATGACCGCCGCGACAGCCATGTGCCGGGAAACCGTTTCCTCGGTCGCGTTGTCGCGTGCAGCGGATCGCGCGCCACCATTGCCGCCACGGCAGAAGCCGGCGGCACAGATCTCACCGAACTCTGGTCCGTTGGGCGCCTGATCTCGATCAGCGTCGGCCGCAACCGCGTGGTCGCGCTTGTCTACTCCATGAACACCGGCAGCCAGTCCTGGGGCGAAGGCGAAGACAACTACTTCAAGATCGAGACGGAGCTGCTCGGCGAAGTGCGTGTCGACGAGGACGGCACCGAACAATTCTCGACCGGCATCTCGCGCTACCCCTATCTCGGCGCTGTCGCCCACCGCATCCGCTCCGCCGACCTCATGCGCATCTACGATGCCGGAACCGGCAACACTGCCGTCATCGGCATGCTGACCCAGGACGAGAGCATTGAGGCATCGATCCACATACCGTCGATGCTATCGAAGCACTTCGCCATCGTCGGCTCCACCGGCGTCGGCAAATCCACGGCTGTCTCGCTGCTGTTGCACAAGGCGATCGAGGCAGATCCGAAGCTGCGCGTGCTGATCCTCGATCCCCACAACGAATTCGCCGCCGCCTTCCCGCACCATTCGGTGGTCGTCGATACAGACACGCTCGACCTGCCCTTCTGGCTGATGCGGCTCGAGGAGTTTGCCGAAGTAGTGTTCCGCGGACGCACCCCGGTGCCGGAAGAGCTCGACATGCTGCGCGACATCCTGCCCGAGGCCAAGCGCGCCTTCCGCGGCAGCGACAATTCGCTGGTTCGCCGCACCACCGAGAAGAGCTCGATTACCGCCGACACGCCGGTCCCCTACCGCATGGCGGACCTATTGGCGCTGATCGACGAGCGCATCGGCCGCCTCGAAGGCCGCAGCGAAAAACCGTTTCTGCGCTCGCTGAAGATGCGCGTCATCGCCGCGATCAACGATCCGCGCTACCACTTCATGTTTTCCAACAACACCATCTCGGATACGATCATGGAGACGGTGGCGGAAATCTTCCGCGTGCCGGGCGACAACAAACCGATCTCCACCTTCCAGCTGTCGGGGATCCCGTCGGAAGTCGTCAACTCCGTTGCCTCGGTGCTCTGCCGCATGGCCTTCGAGATCGCGCTGTGGAGCGATGGCGCCATTCACATGCTGGTGGTCTGCGAAGAAGCGCACCGCTACATCCCGTCCGACCCCAACCTGGGTTTCTTCCCGACCAGGCAGGCGATCGCCCGCATCGCCAAGGAAGGCCGCAAATACGGCGTCTCGCTCGGTATCATCACCCAGCGCCCCGGCGAGCTCGACCAGACGATTCTCTCGCAGTGCTCGACGCTATTCGCCATGCGGCTCGCCAACGACCGCGACCAGGAAATCATCCGCTCGGCGATCCCGAATTCGTCGATCTCGACCACCAGCTTCATCTCCTCGATCGGCAACGGTGAGGCCATCGCCTTCGGCGAAGCGATCAGCGTGCCGATGCGCATGCGCTTCTCGCGCGTCAAGGAGGAGCTGCTGCCGAAGGCGCATAGCGCCACGCCGAAGATCACCGAGGAAGATCCTGACAACGTCGACCTTCGCAAGATCATCACCCGTATGCGCGCCGTCAGCGGCCCCGACATCTCCGCCTTCCAGAACAGCTACAAGGCCGCGTCTCTCGGCATGTCCGACGAGGAGGACGCCGACTACGAGCAGGCCTTCGCGGCCGACGTCTATCCTCCGATCATTCCGGCACCGATGCCGATCACGCCACCGCTCGCCCCGGTCGAACCCTATCGCCAGGACATGCTGCCGAGAGCCTATCCGACCCGCGAACCGGTCGCGCCGCCGACATCGTCACGCGAAAGCTTCGGCGTCGCCGCGGACACCTCGATCGACAGCCGCCTGGAAGCCTTGCGGCGCGAAATGCGCGGCGAACAGCGCGTAGCGCCAAGACCCGGCGATCCGCCACCGCAGCCGATCAGCATCAGGCGCGATCCGAACGTGTCGTTGCGCGAAAGCATCCTGAAAAAGCCGCTGAGCAGTCTCTACGACAAGGAGTGAAGTCGGCGCCGCCCGTATATGGGCCGGTTCACTAGGTTCACGCCCGACGTTGCCAGCTATCGTCCATCTGGTTTCGGAACCAGGTCATCTGCCGCTTGGCATATTGGCGCGTCGCCGCCGAACCCTTTTCCAGCACCTCGGCCTGCGTCATCTGTCCGTCGAACATAGCCGCGATCTGCGTCACGCCGATTGCCTTCATGACGGGCATCTCTGCTGGAAGCGATAGGGTCAGAAGCGCCCGCACCTCATCCTCCGCGCCCTGCGCCAGCATCGCCTCGAAACGGCCGTTGATCCGCCGGTGCAGCAGATCGCGCTCAGGCAGAACCACGATCTTCTCGGCCTTGTCAGGATCGACAATCATCGGCCCACTCTTGCCCTGCAGCTCCGCGATCGACCGGCCGGTGACATCAAGCACTTCAAGTGCCCGCACGATCCTCTGCCCGTCCTGCGGACTGAGCGCTGCAGCGACACCAGGATCGCGCGCTTCCAGTTCCGCATGCAGCCCCGCCCCGCCCTCGTCAAGCAACCGCGCCCGCAGCCGGGTGCGAATCGCCTCCGGGATTTCGGGCATGTCGGAGAGCCCGCCGGTGAGCGCCTTGAAATAGAGCCCCGTGCCGCCGACGAACACCGGCAACCGCCCTTGCGCCCGCAGCCGCGGCAGAAGCGCCGTCACGTCGCGCAGCCATGCCCCGGTCGAATAGGCGCGTCCGGCGGGCACATGGCCATAGAGACAGTGCTCCACCCCCTGCATGTCCTCGTCCGAAGGCCGCGCCGTCAGCACACGCAGCGTATCGTAGACCTGCATGCTGTCGGCATTGATCACCACGCCATCGTGACGTTTCGCAAGCTCGACGGCGAGCGCGGACTTGCCGCTGGCGGTCGGCCCGGTTATCAGGATCGCATCCATTGCGTTCAGAAGGTTTTCCATCATGGCCCTCGTTGCCACGCTTGTTGCCAATCCGTCAAATCCTGTTCTGACATCCGAGATCGCCGAGAAGGCTGCCGGCGCGGCGAAAGCCTCCGGTCTCTACTGGCTTGCCGACGGGATTGCCTGCGATATCGCGCTGCGCGACGGCACCGAAGCGGAGACCGCCAGAGCCGCCATCGCCGATGTCATCGGCGCTGCGCCGATCGATCTCGTCATCCAGGACCAGGACACACGCCGCAAGAAGCTTCTGATCGCCGACATGGATTCGACGATGATCGGCCAGGAATGCATCGACGAACTTGCCGCCGAAGTCGGCCTCAAGGACAAGGTGGCGCTGATCACCGCCCGCGCAATGAACGGCGAGATCGCCTTCGAACCGGCTCTGCGCGAACGCGTGGCGCTGTTGAAGGGTCTCCCGATCTCGGTCGTCGACGATGTCATCGCCAAACGCATCACCCTGACGCCGGGCGGCATCGAACTGATCGCCACGATGAAGTCGAAGGGGTACTACACCGCGCTCGTCTCCGGCGGCTTCACCGTCTTCACCAGCCGCATCGCCGCCACCCTCGGCTTTGACGAGAACCGCGCCAACATCCTGCTTGAGGAAAACGGCTACCTCACCGGCTTCGTCGCCGAACCGATCCTCGGCAAGCAGGCCAAGGTCGACGCGCTCGAGGACATTGCCGCAAAGCTCGGCATTTCCCCTGATGAGGCGATGGCTGTCGGCGACGGCGCCAACGATCTCGGCATGCTCCACCTCGCCGGCTCCGGCGTCGCCCTCCACGCCAAGCCCGCCGTTGCCGCCGAAGCAAGGATCCAGATCAACCACGGCGATCTCAGCGCTCTCCTCTACATCCAGGGCTACCGCAAGACGGATTTTGTTGTCCCATGACCGTCATCGCTGCGACCGAGCGCCTCGTTCTGCGCAACTGGCTGGAAAGCGATCGGGATCTCTTCCATGAGATCAACTCCGATCCCGAGGTGATGGAGTTCTTCGCCCACCGCCGCACGCGCGCCGAATCCGACGAGGTGTTCGACCGCATCCGCGACGCCATCGCAACGACCGGTATCGGCTTCTACGCAGTGGCCTTGCGGGACCTCGACGAACCAATCGGCTTCTGCGGCCTCTGGGTCCCCGAACTTGAACCCTTCCTTCCGAAGGATACCGTGGAGATCGGCTGGAGATTGGCGAAGCGTCACTGGGGCAAGGGCTATGTAACCGAGGCCGCCAAGGCAGCCCTGACTCACGGCTTCATCAATCACGACCTGCCTGAAATCGTTTCCTTCGCCGTGACCGACAACCACCGCTCGATCGCGGTGATGCAGCGCATCGGGATGCGACACGACTCCGCCCGCGACTTCGATCACCCGTCCGTGCCCGACAGCCATCCCCATCTAAAGCGGCATGTTCTTTATGCAGTAAGCAGGGCCGATCGGAGCATTGAGCCGCGCTGAACTCTGGCGGCATCCTCGTCTATCTACCCTCATTCCTGTGCTCGTCACAGGAATCCAGCCACCCCGCCTCCGCGCGGTGAATCATTTGCACCCCACAAAAATCTCTCCTCCCCAAAGACTTGGTCAGGCTGGATACCTGTGACGTCGCCCGGACGAAGTCTGAGCACAGGTATAAGGAGAGCTTGGGAGCGCGGCCCCCCAGCTTCCCCAGAAAATACTATTCCATCGGCACTGCGACAAACCGCAGGTCGCCGTTGCCCGAGGCGATCATCATCTGCGCGTTGCGCCGGCCTTCCTGCTTCAGCGATTGCACCTTGGTCGCCACGGCATCCGGCGAGCGCATGAATTCCTGCGCCACTTCGACGATCACGTCGCCGGCCTTCAGACCCTTTTCGGCCGCCAGCGAACCGGGTTTGACCTCAGCGACCAGCACCCCGTCGACGCTTTCGGCGATACCGAAGGTCTTGCGCGTCTCCGCGCTCAAGGCCGAAAGCGAAAGTCCGAGAACGTCCTTGGTATCGGCGGCATCGGGCTGTGCCGGCGTGGCCGGTGTCCCCTTGCCGTCGGGCATCGGCTGCGCCTGATCGCCGTCCGGCTGGTCCATGTCCTGGTTTTCGTCGGGATCCGGGTTGATCACGCCGCCGTCTGCGCCGGATTCGGCTGCAGCCGCCTGATCGCTGTCCTCGAGGCGCCCGAGCGTCACCTTGACGGTCTGTTCCTTGCCCTCGCGCAGCACAACGACATCGACCGCCTTGCCGACAGGACTTTCGGCAACGACGCGCGGAAGATCGCGCATCTCGTTGACCGGCTTGCCGTCGAACTTCAGGATCACGTCACCCGCCTTGATGGACCCGTCATCGACAGGTCCGCCCTTGATGACACCGGCGACCAGCGCGCCCTTGGCGCTCGACAGGCCAAGGCTGTCGGCCACGTCGTCGGTCACCGGCTGGATGCGCACGCCCAGCCAGCCTCGGCGTGTCTCGCCGAATTCGCGCAGCTGATCGACCACCCCGGAGGCCAGCTCCGATGGCACCGAGAAACCGATGCCGATCGAGCCGCCGCTCGGCGAGATGATCGCCGTGTTGATACCGATCACTTCGCCCTTCATGTTGAACAGCGGGCCACCGGAGTTGCCCTTGTTGATCGCCGCATCGGTCTGGATGAAGTTGTCGTAGGGGCCGGCGTTGATGTTGCGGCCGCGCCCGGAAATGATCCCGACGGTCACCGATCCGCCGAAGCCGAACGGATTGCCAATCGCCATCACCCAGTCGCCGATGCGCATGCCGCTGGAATCGCCGAACTTCACTGATTTCAGCGGCTTCTTGGGCTCGACCTTGAGCACCGAAAGGTCGGTCTTCGTATCGGTGCCGATCAGCTTGGCCTTCAGCTTGCTGCCGTCGGCGAAGTTCACCTCGATATCGTCGGCGCCTTCAATCACGTGGTTGTTGGTGACGATGAAGCCCTGCGGGTCGATCACGAAGCCGGAGCCGAGCGAGCTGACATTGTGGTTGCCACCCGGCTTGCCTTTCTGCTTGTTGAAGAAGTCGTTGAAAAACTCCTGGAACGGCGACCCGTCCGGTGCGCGCGGCGCAGGTCCGGCACCCTCGTCGTCCTTGACGTTCTGCGATGTCGAGATGTTGACGACGGCATCGAGCAACCCCTCGGCGAGATCGGCAACCGAGGCCGGCCCGTTCGTCGGCGGTGTCGTCTGCGCATGAACCACGCCTGCGAAACCGACATTAGCCAGCATTGCAGCCCCGGCCAGAAGCGCAATCGATCGTCTATAGGTCGGGCGGATCGTGGGGGCCATCAAGCATCCTCATGTGTGTCAAAAGCGCACTCTGACCACGAGCATAAGGCGTAATGATGGAGGGTGAAATCACCTTTTCGCGAAATCCCGTGCAATCTGCGTGGGGTCGGGACGATGCGCGCGGCCGATGCCAAGAACCCTTGAAATAAAAGGGGCCGGCAACATGCCAGCCCCCAATGTTTTCAACGCGTAGAAATCGGCGATCAGTTCGCTGGTGCGGCAGGCACCGGCGGCAGATTGATCGCTGCCGGAGGAACGCCGCCCGGTTGGCCGGATGCGCTGTTGAAGTAGCGGAAGAACTCTGAGTTCGGCGACAGAACCAGCGTCGTGTCCTGCGAGGACATGGCCGTGGTGTAGGCTGCCATCGAACGGTAGAACTCGAAGAAGTTCGGGTTCTTGCTGAACGCGTCCGCAAACAGACGGCTGCGTTCCGCTTCGCCCTCACCGCGCAGGATTTCCGAGTCACGCTGGGCTTCAGCGGTGATCTCGACAACCTGTCTGTCGGCGATGGCGCGACGGCGCTGGCCTTCCTCGCCGCCCTGCGCACGCAGAAGCTCGGCTTCGGCGAGACGCTCGGCGCGCATGCGGTCGTAGGTCTTCGGCGCCACTTCGCGCGTCAGGTCGGTACGGCGTATACGCACGTCCTGGATGTTGAGGCCAAGTGCCTCGGCATCCCGGTGCAGGTCGTCACGCACTTCGAGCATCATCGCGACGCGCTCTTCGGAAAGAGCGGCATCGAAATCACGCAGACCGTAGACACGGCGCAGCGACGAATCGAGCTGCGTGCGCAGACGGGCCTCGGCGGATTCGCGATCGCCCGATACCGTTTCACGGAAGCGACGCACATCGCGAATATCGTAGATCACGAACGCATCGACGTCGAACGTCGCACCGCCACGCACCTGGACGCGGATGTTGTCGAGGTCGAAGCGCAGTGCCTGCTTCTCGACGATCTGGACGCGATCGGCGTCGGCGAAGGTGAAGGGCAGCTTGAAGTAGATGCCCGGTTCGGTCTTCACCGACTGGATCTGACCGAAGCGGACGACGATCGCCTGTTCGCGCGCATTGACCACGAAAACCGACGAATAGACGGCCACGAGGATAACGGCGAGAACGATGAGAAAGATGGGAAGTTTATTCGAAGTCATGGATCAACCTCCCTGCTGCGACGGCTTGCCGATTTCGTTGAGCGGCAGATAGGGCACGACCCCCTGCTTCTCGTCGATGATGACCTTCTTGGAATTCTTCAGCACCTGTTCCATGGTTTCCAGGAACAGTCGCTTGCGGGTCACTTCGGGAGCCTTGCTGTATTCGTCGTTGACGGAGTTGAAGCGCTGCGCCTCACCTTCCGCTTCCTTGACGACGCGATCCTTGTATGCGGCAGCCGCTTCACGGATCTGCGCCGCGTCACCGCGGGCCTGTCCGAGCTTCTGGTTGGCATACTGGTTCGCTTCTTCGACGAGACGCTGCTTGTCCTGGTCGGCACGCTGCACTTCTTCGAAGGCATCGGCGACTTCGCGCGGCGGTGCCACGTCCTGGATGGTGATCGCATTGATCGACATGCCACTCCTGTAGCGGTCCATCGTGCCCTGCACGATCGCGGCCACTTCGGTCTCGATCGGCTGACGATTGTCGCGGAACGCATCCTGCGCGGGACGACGACCGACGACTTCGCGCATGGCGCTTTCGGCGACCTGCTGCAGCGTTTCGGCCGGATTCTCGACGTTGAAGAGATAGGCCTTCGGATCGGTCACGGTGAAGAACACTGAGAACTGTACGTTGAGAATGTTCTGGTCGCCCGAGAGCATCAGGCCGTTCGACGACGAAGACGACGTCGCGCCGATATTCTGCTGCTGCACCGTGACCTTGACGATCTCGACGGTTTCCATCGGCCAAAGATGGAAATGCAGGCCCGGCATCGAAACTTCCTGCTTCGGGCTACCGAAACGCAGCTCGACGCCACGTTCGTCCGGTTGCACCATGTAGATCGACTGGAACAGCCAGAACGCCACGATGATCGCCGCAACGATCAGCAGAACGCCCGTGTTGAACCCGCCGGGCACGACGCCGCGCAGCCGGTCCTGACCACGACGGATGATCTCCTCGAGATCAGGCGGTCCGCCTTTGCCGCCACCACTACCGCCGCGCGGACGGTTCGGCCCTTGCCCCCATGGTCCCTGATTATTTCCTCCACCGCCGCCGCCGCCCCAAGGGCCGCCGCCGCCATTCTGATTGCTCCAGGGCATCAAAACCTCGTTGTTCGTTACATTATGCGATCGCTTTACCCACGGGGGCGGCGGATATTCGCGCTCGAGACCGTTATAGGTATCACCGCATCAGCTTTCAACGCGGCATCGGGAAGTTGGTCATATTTCTTCGAGAGATAGTTGGTTTTCAGCTCTTTGGGGTGGCAAAACGCTGCCCGCTCTAGTTTTCGTCGAGAGAGAGGTGATATTGAGATCGCGAGCCTTCCGCCGCTGCCACCTTCTTTTCATACAACTCAAAGTATTTATCAAACTCCGGCTTTCGCCCCATGAACTCTTCTTTTGATTTGTATCTATGGTGCGGTTTGCGCCTCTCGTAGCGAGTAATTCGAAAAGGAAATTGGTCGTGTTCGGATTTCGGATATTCGTCTTCGAAGCCTTGCTTCCACTCAGATTTGGACCCGACCGCGTCCTTCTCAAAATCCGTGTCGAATTTCGCATCGCCATTAATTGGGCCGCAGAACACCTCCGTCAAAAATACCTGATTAATGTAGCGCTCAAATATTTTGTATATCTGCTCCCCACCAATGACAAAGAACTCGAGGTTGCCCGAAAAAATTGAGCTGACATCAGCCAGCAATAGAGCGGTTTCAGGGTCTTTTGCCCATTTGACCAAATGGGACTCCGAGGGCACCTCGGACCTAGACAGAATAATATTCGTCCGATTGGGTAAGGGTTTACTACCCAAAGATTCAAAGGTCTTACGGCCCATAATTATGGCGTGGCCGGATGTACGTTTCTTAAAAAGCTGCAGATCCGTGCGCAAATGCCAAGGCAGCCGATTCTCGATGCCGATGATATGATCGGGATAGCTGCGGGCAACGATTGAGGTCGCCGAGGGCATTTTTACCCGTGCTTTTTTACTATTCATTCCAAACGCAATCTTTGGTTGCAACCGGCCTAAGCCTCTTGGTATAGTACCAGGCAACACCATTCAAGTTGGAATGTCAGATAATCCAAGCAAACAGCAGCGATGAAGTTTCCGGATCAGACGGCGATCGGCGCCTTGATGCTGGCATCGGCCTCATAGCCGACCAGCTCGAAATCCTCGAAGGTGAAGCCGAAGATATCCTTCACATCGGGGTTGATGCGCATGAACGGCAGCGGCTTCGGCTTGCGCGTCAGCTGCAGCTTCGCCTGCTCGAAATGATTGTGATAGATATGCGTATCGCCGAGCGTGTGCACGAAGTCGCCGAGCTTCAGCCCGGTCACCTGCGCGACCATCATCGTCAGTAGCGCGTAGGAGGCGATGTTGAAGGGAACGCCCAGAAACACGTCCGCCGACCGCTGATAGAGCTGGCACGACAGCTTCCCATCGGCGACATAGAACTGGAACAGGCAGTGGCATGGCGGCAGCGCCATGTTGTCCACTTCGGCCGGGTTCCAGGCCGAAACGATGTGCCGGCGCGAATTCGGGTTCTTGATCAGCCCGGACACCAGATTGGCGATCTGGTCGATATGCCCGCCATCAGGCGACGGCCAGGACCGCCACTGGGCGCCATAGACAGGTCCGAGGTCGCCGTTCTCGTCGGCCCACTCGTCCCAGATCGAGACGCCGTTCTCCTTGAGATAGGCGATGTTGGTCTCGCCCTTCAGAAACCACAACAACTCGTGGATGATCGAGCGCAGGTGCAGCTTCTTGGTGGTGAGAACAGGAAAGCCTTCCTGCAGGTCGAAGCGCATCTGATAGCCGAACACCGAGCGCGTGCCGGTTCCGGTGCGGTCGCCGCGATCGGTTCCGCTTTCCATCACGTGGTTCAAGAGATCGAGATACTGCTTCATCGCCCGC
>Ga0247741_1000364_pt1 | contig 26506 bp, 26 predicted proteins | sample UWRJL213509R2_FD_180945 | JGI IMG/M metagenome (GOLD analysis project Ga0247741, IMG submission 180945) | Plant litter microbial communities from Arlington Agricultural Research Station in Wisconsin, United States - UWRJ-L213-509R-2 | ecosystem: Environmental > Terrestrial > Plant litter >... | reverse complement strand
TTCCCCCTCGAAATCATGCCATCTATATTCCGGTACGGAAAGGCAGCTCCCTTCTACAACGTCTCCCGGGCGATGCGCGCCATCATCTTCGGCACGAAGAACGTTGTAGGGTACTCATTCGGTATCCTCATCGTGTGGATTGCGATCTCGTGTATCACGATGCCACTCATCCAGGTATGGGTGAGAAGGAGGGAGAGGAGGTTGGGCAAGGTGTTGGAGTTGGAGGAGAAGACCATCGATGAGACTGAATCAGAGTCGGTATGATTCTCAAAGTGAAGATTAAGGATCTGTGAAGGACTTGTATTTTTATAATTGGTAACGAAACTTGCATTATTATACCCTACATACATGAAATACATTACGCACTTGTACGAATTAATCACATCACACTAATATTCCTTCTACTTATCTTCTAAAAGGGTTTCAAAGTTGGGTGCAGTGGGCGGGAGATTGCAAATGAGGGAGCGGATAATTCACTGTACTCGCACGACGTGTAGTAAAGCCGGTTGATCGACTTTCCTGACGTACACCGCCTCTTCACAGTAGTGGCCTAGGCTGTCTTCCTGGTCGAGACGCGCCGGAGGGTTTAGCGATTAGCACCGCCTTTTACCCTGATCGACAACCGCGGACCTGATCGTGATCACTCGGAGGCACTTCTGATCATGATCAGATCAGATTGACGTCTAATCTCAAAAGTTCATCTTTCGTGAGTAAATCGCGGCTTCTCGAGGGGGGGATTTATTCAAATCATTAAAAAAAGAATTAGTTGGGACCATCGGTTCTCGAGCGCTTTGAAGGCGTATCGTCGTGGCTCCCGTTCCTAGGACCGCTGCTCTCTTCGGTGGACATCGTGTAGCCAGTTACGACACCTTCCAGGACAGTTCTGCTGACAACCTGACGAAGCTCTTCTTCAGGATCCCTCCCCCCTGCTTCGGCCCTCTCTATAATATCCCTCACAGATGACATCAGCGCCGTGGTCAGCTCTTCCGAAGCCGCGTCCTGCGAGTGCTGAGAAGGCATCGGGGTGTGCTGACTGGCCTCTACAGATGACGAAGTTAAAGTGGACCGCAGATATGCCGCAATCTGGGGAAATTCTTCGGTCAAATGATCGATGGGCTTTTTTGAATGAATGGGGGGGATTGGTTAGAAGGTGCACCTAAAGACCGGACGGATAGGGTTTGCGCATAACGTACCGAGACGCCTTCGAGATTCTGACGTGCCACGACTGCACCATGATCAATGAGGAAACGGGCTGTTTCTTCATTTTCGACAGTGTAGAGGGGTGTATCACCGTCACTGTCCGTGATGTTGATGTCCCCACCTAATAATTACATTATGAGGTCATCGGGAACGGCCGTTGAAAGAAGAACTGACCACGCGAAATTAGGTATTCCAATACATGAATTTGACCATAGGATGCGGCTGCATGCCTTTGCAATAGTAGGGTCATACAAGCCTGCTTGGAACATGCGGTTCGAGACTTACATTGGCGTGTAGGTGAAGGGGTCTGGCACGTTAGGAGACAGGGCTAAATGGAGATTCTGATTATCGATTTGACGAGCATACTCCGGGGATGTAAAAAAACTTGCCCTCCTGCTCAATGAGATGCTGGGTTGATATCGATGTTAGACTGTGTGCATTTGAGGAAAAATTGTGCGTCGCGCAGGCGTACTTACTCGAACTCTATCAATATCGCCATCGCCTGCAGCAACCCAGATGTTTTTCGGGGGCCTTGGTGTGATAGCCATGGTTTGAGTTGAAGGTTTAAGAGAAAGTTCCGAGGTTATGTCGAGTTGAAAGAGGAAAATATACGTCATCCAAACCTAACCTTGCCAAACAGGCATTCACGATGATCTCTGCGAAGGAAAACCATGTGCTGCAGAGGGGCGAGGCGTGGACGAGTGCGCCTCCGAATCCAAAGGGCGAGACGTCGAGGCACCGCGGATCTGCTCACGGATCTGTAAACGATCGACCGCCTGTTTAGGAATTCATTATGACATTGGTGATGCACGCTGCGCTGGTGGGTGGGCAGAATAAAATAATGAGCGGGCGGGGGGGCGGGCTGCAGGGAATATGCAGACAGTGGACTCTAACAAGGGACGGAACTGAGACCAGCCAGCGAGCGGCGGGGAGGCTGTCCTATTTCGGCGCGGGGTCACCATCTTCCAATTTGTCTCAGCTCTCTTGATCAATTCCCCCGCGCCCTCCCTCTTCCTCCCCAACCACCATGAGCTATCTCATGTCCGACCCCAGGGCATATCACAAACACGAACGGCCCCCAACCCCCCCACCACAACATCCGAGAGTCCAAACGTCACAGGCCGCACTCACCCAGCATCAATATCACCCTCAGCACACTCTGCCGACCCCGCAGTCCTCAACACGGTCACCGCCATATGCAACCAATCACCAGCAACTTCCTGTGACGCTGCCGAAGGTCGGCCAGATTCGCTGTTGTACGTTGTTCCTTACCCTATGACGATCATTTGGCTGTCCGCGTAACACCCGCCATTCTCGCCCTCTGGTCTTCTGCTCGCGTATCGAAGTTGATGCTGATTTGATGTGTAGACTGGTCTATGCTCTCGTCGGACTTGCAGTTTTTATACCTCGACCCGGTACTCACTACGCATCTCGAAGAACAAGCCGACCTGCTTGTCGGAAAGCCTCTGTTATCCTTTATTCATCCCGACGAACAGGCCTCGGCCCAGCATGATCTAGGCGAAGTTCTTAAGAGTAAGACAGTGCATGGCTCGGTAACCCGGTATGTTCAGAACTCAGACATACACCATTATCACCGTTCAACCCGAACCCTTTTAACAGTGTTCGTTTTTGTCGCCTGTCCAAAGTTCGGCGGCTGCTCGGATATGAGGGTCCACCTCCAGACTGGTCTGACGCCATAAAGATTGTTCTGGACGATGAGTACATGGCTGTAGACCTTGTCATAAACTGGGCTGCAGAAGGCCTCGTGCTGTGCTTCATCCATGCTTCCATCGACATCGACCCTAATGCTGACAATAACGAACAACACAAGACCGGTTGGACGAATTGGTGTGGTACCCCCTGGATGCCTCAAGAACAAATCGAAACCCTGTATCGCCGTCTCCTCATGTGCATTCCTCAGACAGGATCCATGTCCCGTGTATTTCAAGTTCTTTCAAATGAGCGGGACCGGTCACTCCTTCTAAGCTGGCCCCCTGACGCTGCACAATGCCCAACAAGTAGGGAATTTGCCAAACTCGTTGAGAACGTGGAGATCGGAGTTCCCGGCGGAAACGATGCAAAAACGAGTTGTACACGCCGATATAAAGCAGAACAAGTCGAGCATCCAGTGTTTGGGGGTCCCGTCGAAAGTATATTCACACCTCATGGTAAGTAACATGTGCCCCAATTGAGACGGCCTCTGGTTAAAACGTGAACGCCTAGGGACTATCATTTTTGCTTGCCACAAGGTCGATCTCAGCCCTCGCAGTTCTAACGCTGCAACTATGCATCAACTTGGCTATGCCTCGAATTATAGCGCGGCCCAGAACTCTCCGTATTATGATCAAGGAACTCCCTACGCCCTTCCTCCTCTATCGCCGCAAAATCAGGTCTACAATAATGGTTACATCTCGCAACAAGGGCCCGGTGTTCAAGCTCCTTACTCTCCTCAGCGATGGGCTCAAAGTACGCATATCCTCTTTTCTTTCTATTCGCAATTCTAAGATTGCTCTGGTAGCTATTCCCCCAAACCAAAGTTCTATGCGATCAGAATCCTATCCATCAGTATCGCCAACACAAACTAATCAACAGTGGCCTTCTGCACCACCTTCGCCTGCCTATGTGGATGGCGGACCCTCTCCTTTCAACCGTTCGCTGTCTCCTCAGTACGCTAATTATCCACAAGCCACTGCGAGTAACGCAGGGGCATCCCCCATCTCAGACACCGTGCCTCCACCAAGACGTCGAATCAGTCCCAACTCGTCTCGTGATCAAACTGGCCCTATCCGCACTGCAGGCAACCGTCCCACGGGAGTACAAAAATGCTCTAGCTGCAAGGCAACGTCAAGCCCTGAATGGCGGAAGGGTCCAAGCGGTAAGAAGGAGCTTTGTAATGCGTGAGTCGTTTGCGTAAAATTGTATTCATTTTTATGACGTTAACCTTGCATTTTCGCTGGCAGATGTGGGCTAAGATATGCTCGTTCGAGAGCGAAAAAGGAAGGACCTAACCAGACTCAGCGGCGTCGCAAGGAGAAAACGTCGAAACAAGAGTCTGCGACTCCACCTTCGTCCACATCTGCACCCGCCCCTGCTCGTCGCAGCTACGCGGACAGTTCATTCTCGACTTCATCCACTGGCTCAGCATCAGGGAGCGATATCTATCCGCATAACGGCCATCATGTGCTCGATACCAATACAACACCCTCCCCTTCTCCTCCAGCCTCGGCTTCCAGCATGAATTTCGTACATTACTCACCCGGTGGTGGTCCAGCCGATAGTCGAGCACCTTATTCGGGCGCTGGAAACACGTTCGTTCCTGTTCCATCGCCTCTTTCGGGCCATCATATCCTCCAATCGCAACAGCAGCAGCAACACCCTCCACCACCTTCGCCTCAGCAGCAGCAGCATCACCATCATCACCATCATCCAGGCCCGACGCAGCTTCCACCCCTTGAGCATATCTCGTCGTACGCGGGTCGAATCTCGCCAGCTCATCTTCAATCCACCTCGCCGTTGTCACATTCTTCCCTGGCTTCGTCGTTGCCTCATGCCTCATATGAGAGGGAGAAGCAACGCGAGCGCGAATACCGCAATCTACCGCCAACTCCACTCTCTGCTGAACCTCGTCCTAGGCGGTCAATTCTTACCCAGCAATGAGGCTCCCTCAGTGCGATAAGCGTCTGGGGACCTTTCTTTACCGCGTTTTGTTGGCTCCAACGGAACTTTTAGCCCTGCATCCCCCCTTGGTTCGTTATCGTGTCTCTCATTGGTGGTTGTGTCTGTAAGTATCTCTCTACTACATATCCCAGGACGTTGGGATCAAACCCCTCATTTACCTTACTGTACTGTACTCGCCCTCGTCTCCCTCGTATATGTTAGTAAAATAACTCACCAGCATACAGTTTGGTTCCTTGGTTCGAGATGGACGATACACTATTATTTTATATTTTACGCCTCGCTTCAAGCATAGTACATAGGCCGCCCAGTCCGCCCTTCTTTCCTTTTTGTATTCATGCCTCCTGTTTGTACGCGTACGCGCGTTGGTAAATCGACCTTCATTAATTTACCGCTCATGATACCCCAGTGTGATATGGACGCTAATTAGCGAGCGCTTCCGCCCAGTCACTCCTGGACATTTGTTTCATTCAGTTCAGGACATGAATTTGCTAACAATCCTCACGGACTTCACGAGGCTGAACTTGAAAGATTGATGATGTCACCATATTAGGCTTGCACAGCCACAAACACAAGTCATCGTTGAGTTGCTTCGCGGCAACGATTTGTGTTTGACCCTTGTTCATCTAACCGACAAACCGTGTGATTCGGCTCTTTCATTCCCCCCACACCCGTATTGTCGTATATTCATCTGCGCACCCGATAACAGACCCATGTCTAAGGAAGAGAAGGATACGCCTGCGACTGCTGTAAATGGAAATGGTTCATCTGAGGCTGCAACGTCCAAGTGAGATCTGGGTGTAAGATTGAATGTGTGCATGACTATTGCTGACCCTATATCTGTAGATCGGCGCGTGTCGTGCTGCCCACACCCGCGCCAGATATTGACACTGACGAAGAGGGACCGGAGGAAGGCGAAGAAGAGGCTCTAGAAGACGGAGATTTCCTAGGCGACTTTCCAGATGACACCGAGGTATGTTGATTAACTTACCACCTATAGACACACTCATAGGAGCTTGCTTTCCGTATAATAGGAACTGGAACTGCTGCATTCCCGCATTGGGTCGTTGGCCGGCCTACGCCTTGCGAGATTCGCGGGTCATCTCAAGAAGCTTTGCCTGCGGCAAAACTTCATCTCACATTTGGATCCCGAGGTGTTTCATCAGCTAACATATCTGGAAGAGCTAGATTTGTACGACAACAAGCTAAAGACGGTCGGAGATGCGCTGGATAGACTCTCAAATCTAAGGTGAGCGGCGAACCCCGACGATGCTCATGGTCTTTTAGAGCTGACATACGTTTCAGTGTGCTGGATCTATCGTTTAATCTCATAAGATCCGTACCAGAGTGTCTCGGGCATTTGACTTCTCTGGATACGATATATTTCGTCCAAAACAAGATCAGCAAAATAACCGGCTTCACGTCGTGTACGACTCTCCGGAGTCTTGAGCTGGGTGGGAACAAGATCCGAGTACGTGACGATTCCGGTCATCTAGAATCTTCACCGACGAGATGAACGTGTATAGAAAATCGAGGGTCTCGATAGTTTGGTGAATCTTGAAGAGCTCTGGTTGGGAAAGAACAAAATCGCAAGGCTGGAGGTATGTGATCCGCGTGTTTTTCTTCCTGCCTCGCTGGAGCTGATGTAACTTTCAAAACCAGGGTTTGGAACAACTAAAGAAACTGAAGATCCTTTCGCTCCAGTCAAACAGAATAACCAAGTTAGAAGGGCTGGAAGAGCTCAGAGGTCTCGATCAGCTATATCTCAGCCATAATGGTGTCAAGAAACTAGAGGGTCTGGAGAATAACGTATGCCAATGGGCGGCTGCTCTTCTTCACACCAAACTGATTTCCCTCCAGACTCTACTCACGACACTTGATGTCGGAAACAATTTTATACCGGCCATCGAGAACATCTCCCATCTAACTCAGCTAGAGGAGCTTTGGGTGCGCATTTTACTAGAGTATGCTGCCTACACCTGCTGAATAACATCTTCGACAGATGAACGGAAACAAAATACCAGACCTCAGCGCTCTTGAGTCGGAGCTTAAATCAATATCGTCTCTGGAGACACTCTATCTCGAGGCCAACCCGTGCCAGTTGAATGATATGACGGCGTATAGACGGAAGATTATGATTGCTCTGCCGCAGCTGAAGCAAATCGATGCATTGTAAGTCGTGGCCAGTCGTCAGCGCCGGATTGTGCTGATGCATTTGAATTCCTGATCCTAGATATACTCGGGCAGCCGCATGAAACTGCTCTGGCTGTGCTGATACATTCCTAATCCACTACCGTTCTTGATTAATCAAATTGTATCTCCAACCCATTCATACTTCCACTACGGCGAGCGCTCTATAGCACTGCATAGCAAATATAGTGGCCCATAGTGACCATATTCTCGTGAGTCCATGGCACGCACAGCCATCCATCCTTCTCAGGTCTGTGCATGGCACTGCATGCATCCCATTGAAAAGGCCTCTGGCTAAATACTGACTTGAGTGAACGAGTTGACCATTTACCCCACTGGCAGCTCTGCGATGGCTTCAAGCAAAAATAAAGCCAAAGGTGTCAGTGCGGCGTGTTCCTTTGATCCTGATGTTCAGGACTATGCGGTCAACGTATGTCTATACGGCTCCTTTACCTTTGGTTTACTGCCCATTGGCTGACTTATACGCACATAGCTTGATTCCAACACGGCGACGCCCAAGTACTACGAGGAAAACCGTCCGGACGAGGACGAAGACGAGAGTCTAACTATTCTTAAACGGCCCACCATCAGTCATGAAGTGCGTTTATCTCCGGTGTATCGTGTCACAGTTCGGAACTGACTGTCCACAAGAGAGATGAATTTGGAAAAATAAGGACGGCCAAGCATTCAGAGGCACCTAGTAGGAACCTGGCTCTTAATAAGGAGGATGAGGTGGATGAAGACCAGTACGTTGATAACCTGTTTCCTGATTGCTATGGTTGCTAATGACTTATTCTTGCTTTTAGAAATATCATCATCCGTGAGCTGAATGACCTCGCTATTATCTTCCTGAAGTTGATCATCTTTAAGCTCTGGGAAAACCCGTAAATAACTCCCCTGCCTATCAGCCTTCCGAGGAACGGAAAGCAGAAACTTCCAAGGAATATAAAGAAAGAAACCCCCTCAATATGCACTACGATGCCTCAAGAGAACTTCGAGCCAACGGAGCAGGCTATTACCAATTCACTGCCGATGCGGAGCGGATGGCCGTACTACTGGGCTCCAGGAAGGAGACCGCCTTGAAGACTAGACAGGACCCAGGTGCTGAAGACCTCACGCCAGGACAAGAAGAAGGAATGACCGCGGACGATGTAGAAATTCGGGTACCAGGAAAGAGAAAACGGAGGACAGAGGGCCGACAGCAGATGGTAGGGGCGAAAAGACAGAAGTTACAAAGACTTCGAGAAGCCTATGAATCTCGTCAATCCCATTCAACCAGCAATACCAATGCTCTCGCCGAGCTCGAAACCCTCACTGCTGCCAGTGCTCCATGGACAGTCGAACCTTTTGCCGCTCTTGAAACCCTTTCACACAGCAATACCGATACTCATCTTTGGTATCCAGATGCTCCAGCCTATCATTATAGTGGTCACAGTTCGTGGATCTCATCGCACTCGCAGTCACCGGGAAAGTATTTAGCAGCATCCACCGATCCTTTCTCGGTTCTAGAGACGCAAGCGTCGATCGCTGCAAACTCCAAGGCGTCTGCTTCTCCACCTGATCCATTTTCCGCTCTTGATACCAGAAAGCCTGCCTCAACTGTGGTCAGGTATAAGGGTAAAAAGCCGGTACCACCAACGGCGAACAAGACAGATTAAAGTTTGGCTTAACTCGAGATTAAATTCTTATGATCGAGGATAAGTAAATCATTATATAGGAGCAATTCATACATTTCTCTTTGATCGTGCTTCATTCAAAGACACTCGGCTGGGTGTCTGTTGGTATGTGGCACGTTCTTCTCCCATTTCCTTTCATCTACAGCGTCATTCATGAAGTTTAAAGCTGTTGTGCTCAAAAGCATTTCAAGAGCTGAATTTAAGAATTTCTGATGTCCAGAATTTATCAGAACTTGTTCAGAAAAATCACAACATACAGCATCATCTCTGCCTCATCGTGAACTTGAAATGCAATGTGAGAGATAGGGGTCATCGTAATGTCACGTGATGACAATCAATTCTGCACCGTATAACAGTGTTATTAACTGTTAACTTACCGCAATTGCAATGACCTCTGGCCCGGTTGACCATCTATTCCCAGCTTCATGATGGCTTCAAGCAAAGCTAAAGCCAAGGGCATTAGTGCCACCTCTTTCTTTGATCTCAAGGCTGAATTATCTAATAAGGAGGCTGAGCTCGCAAAGGCAAAGGCAGAGGGCCGTAACCTCGCTGTAGTCGGGGGCGTGAAGCGACCTGACAAGGTGAGCCAACTACTATATCTACTCTCATCGACGTCGATGTTGACGTATCAAATAGAAACCAACAGTATGGGCACGCCAAAATAAAGGTGTTGATACTCGAGCTAGTCGGGATATCGAGCTAGAGGCAATTAGTAAACCCACACTTGACTCCGCAAGAGCTGTACTTGAGAGAAAGGCGAAGATATACGAGAAGCTGCGCAAAGGAAAGACTGGTGGTTTGAATGATGCTCAATATGATGCTCTCCTAGTCGATGTACGTCTTCCCTTTTTACTCTGGTTTACCATCCATGCTTATATGCATATAGTTTGATTCCAACAACGCAACATCGAAATACTACGAGGAGAATAGTTCGGACGAGGATGAGAGTCTGACTATTCCCAAACCTCCTACCAGCTATGAAGTACGTCCATCCCCAGGATCTCAGGCTACAGAACTGACCATCCACAAGGATGACCCTATGGTGGAATATGAAGATGAATTTGGAAGAATACGGACAGCCAAGCGTTCAGAAGTGCCTAGGAACCTCGTTCTGAATCAAGAGGATGAAGTAGATGAAGACGAGTACGTTGAATCACCTGTTTGCTGATTTTTTTTAGTTGTTAATAATTTTCTTCTTCGCAGAGATATTATCATCCGTGAGCTAGATGAACTCTACACTCTTTTTCTGAAGCTGATCATCTTCAAACCAAGGAAATCCCGTAAATCACTTCCCTACTTATCAACCTTCCGAGGAGCGGATAGCGGAAGTTGCGAAACAATACGCTGAAGAGAACAACCCTCTCAATTTGCACTACGATGCCTCAAGAGAAGTTCGAGCCAAGGGCGCAGGCTTTTACCAATTCTCCGGCGACGAGGAGACGCGTAAGGCCCAGATGGCCGAACTGAAGGCGTCAAGAGAGGAGACCACTAAGACTAGACAGGAGTTAGGCGCCGAGGACATCATGCCAGGACAGGAAGAGGGCATGACCGCGAATGGCGTAGAAAGTCGGGCAATGGAAAAGAGAAAACGGGAGGTCGAGGACCGACGACAGATGGTGGAGGCGAAGAGACGGAAGTTGCAAGCACTTCGAGGAGCCCGTGAGGCTCGTCAATCCCATTCACCCAGCAATACCGAGAGTTACGTTGAGGTTGGATCTCTCCTTTCATCTTCGCGGGTCTCGTCGCAGTCCCCACAAAAGCTTTTAGCAACATCCACCGATCCTTTCTCGGTTCTAGAGGCACAATCATCGGCCATTTCACCTTCCAAGGTGTCTGCTGTTGTTGCAGCCAAACCTTTTGACGCTCTTGGTAAAAGAAAGCGTGGACGACCTTCTCCAAGGCGCCTCTCTTCGCAGTCTTCACAACAGCTTCTGGCAATTTCCACTGAGCCTTTTTCCGCTCATGAGGCCCAAGCATCGACTATAGTGGACTCCAAGGCGTCTACTGCTCCAGCCGATCCTTTTACCGCCCTTGGTGCCAGAAAGCCTGCTCCAACTATGGTCAATGACAATGGGAATAATAAAGCACCGCCGCTAACGGCGAACGAGACAGATACCTTCTTGGCCGAACTAGAGACGGAGTTTTTAGGATCGAGAACAAGTAAATGATTATAGGTGCAATTTATAGATCTCTCTTGGATCACGCTTTGTTCACCAGCCATCCCTGGTATTCCAAAGAAAGTCGACCGGACGCCTGCTGGTATGCGATAATTCCTCGCCATTCTTTTCGCATGTCCTTTTGACCTCTCTTTTTTTTAACAACGTCATTCATGAAGGCTATTGCGCTCAAAAGCATCTCCAGAGCTGGCTTGAAAATTGTCTGATGTCTAGAGTTCACCACGACGTCTTTGGGACCCGACTCGTCAGTCGATGCCTCTCACTGCGCGTTCTTGCGCTCGACTCAATGACCCAAATGACAAAATACCGCGTCCAAACGAACCATGATATGATTGGCCTCTCGCTTGGAAACATGATGGCCGCATTTTCATAATGTGAATTATGTAATGAGGGAGATCATATTTCAAGAGCCAAAGTGGAATATAATTATCAGTGATTCTCGACGAGAGTAAGTAGAGCATGTAGTACCCAGTTTAGATAGTAAGTAAAGTATCTACTTAGTAGGTAAGTATAGTGCCAACTCCATGTAATACGTGTTTCTTATATAATGTTTCCCGAATGCTATCGTATCACGAATAAGCACCGCCTAACCTAAGGCAATTATCGCACTCGTAAGGTGGGGACCATCCTTGTGAGTGACGATAATACTTGTGAGTGGTGGTCATCCTTGCGAGTGGCGCTCATCCTTGCAAGCAATCGTCCTTGCAGGTGGTGATCATTCCGAAATACAATTTTTTCGACATAGCCTTCTCAAGTCTGCACTGCATGCATTCATTGAAAAGGCATCTCACTGGCACTACGGTGATGTTCCACCGCGACGAAGTACAGCGAAGTACTGACGAAGTCTACATTTTCAGATGAAGAGTGCCATTATGATATCACGTGATAGAAATCACTCACTGCCATTTCTCAGTCTGAATCTGAATGTGCACCGCAATGACAGTCTTCCTCATAGTTCAATCATAGTTAGCCTCTGGCTAACACTGACTGGTGGACCAGTTGGCTGTCTATTCCCAGCCCCGTGATGGTTTTAAGCAAAACTAAAGCCAAGGGCATCAGTGCGCCTTCTTTCTTGGTTGAATTGTCCGATGAGGCCGAGCTCGTAAAGGCGAAAGCAGAGGGCCGTAACCTTGCTGTCGTCGGTGTCGTAAAGCGACCTGACAAGGTAAGTCGAGTGCTGGATCTACACTCGGTGCTGACGTACCGAACAGAACAAAACAGTATGGACATGCCAAGATGCTGGGGCCAGTCGGGATAGTGAGCCGCAGGCGATTAGCAGACCCACACTCGACTCGGCCAAAGGAAAGACAGGTGGTTTGAATGATGCTCAATACGATGCTCTCCAGGTCGATGTACGTCTACGCCTTTTGCTTTGGTTTGCTCATGGAGTGCTGATTTATATGCATATAGTTTGATTCCAACAATGCAACATCGAAATACTACGAGAACAGTTCGGACGAGGACGAGAGTCTGAGTGTTCCCAAACCTCTTACCAGTTATGAAGTACGTTCATCCCCAGTATCTGATGCCACAGAACTGACCGTCCACAAGGATGATCCCATGGTGGAATACGAAGATGAATTTGGAAGAATACGGACGGCAAAGCGTTCAGAAGTGCCCAGAAATCTCGTTCTGAATCAAGAGGATGAAGTAGATGAAGACGAGTACGTTGAATCACCTGTTTGCTGATTGTTTTGGTTGTTAATGATTTTCTTCTTCGCAGAGATATTATTATCCGTGAGCTAGATGAACTCTACACTCTTTTTCTGAAGCTGATCATCTTCAAACCTAGGAAATCCCGTGAATCACTTCCCTACTTATCAACCTTCCGAGGAGCGGATAGCGGAAGTTGCGAAACAATACGCTGAAGAGAACAACCCTCTCAACTTGCACTACGATGCCTCAAGAGAAGTTCGAGCCAAGGGCGCAGGCTTTTACCAATTCTCCGGCGACGAGGAGACGCGTAAGGCCCAGATGGCCGAACTGAAGGCGTCAAGAGAGGAGACCACCAAGACTAGACAGGAGTTAGGCGCCGAGGACATCATGCCAGGACAGGAAGAGGGTATGACCGCCGATGGTGTAGAAAGTCGGGCAATGGAAAAGAGAAAACGGGAAGTTGAGGACCGACGACAGATGGTGGAGTCGAAGAGACGGAAGTTGCGAGAAGCCCGTGAAGCTCGTCGATCCAGTCGACCCCGTTTACCTGATAGTGCCTGTCCTCCTGACTTGATCAGAGCTCGCAGTGTATCGTCACGGGTCTCGTCGCAGTCCGGAAAAAAGCTTTTAGAAACGTCCATCGATCCTTTCTCGGTTCTAGAGACGCAAGTATCGACCGTGGTAGCCTCTAAGGCGTCTACTGCCCCGCCCGATCCTTTTGCCGCTCTCGAAGCCAGAAAATCTCCTTCATCTGTGGTCAAGGACATAGGGAAGAAGAAAGCTCCACCAGCTACGAGCGAGACAGATACCTTCTTGCCCGAACTTGAGACTCAGTTCTTGGGATCGAAGACAAGTAAATGATTATAGGAGCAATTTATATATTTCTCTTGAACCGCGCTTCGTTCACCGGCGTTGTTCACTGGCGTTACCGGGCATCCCAATGTAAGTTGACTGTATGTCTGTTGGTATGCAACAAACTCTCTCCGCGCTTCTCCTATGTCCTACCTCCTCCCTTTCAACAAGGTCATTCCTGAAAGCAGCAAGTTGTTGTGCTCAAAAGCGTCTCAAGAGCTGGCTTCAAGACCCGATGTCCAGATATTACCATTACTGTACCATTTCGTTCAATTCGGCCAGGGGGGGACAGGCTGGACGAGTTTTGAACGTCGGTCATCCTGAGGGTGGACAGGAACATCTCCCGGATTTCGGCCAAAGTAAAAGTTCGGCCGCCTGTGCCAGTAGTAGTTCGCGATGGTAGAGCTGACCCCCGAGTTGTTGGTGATCTGGCAAAAGCCATAGACCTCAAGTACTTACCTCCGGCATGTCGTGCCACAAAACTTACCGTTCGCAAGGATGAATATAAAGATGAATCTTGGAGAATACGGACATGCAAGCATTTGGAGACACCTAGGAACCTCGTTCTGAATCAAGAGGATGAAATAGATGAGGATGAGTACGTTAATAACCTCTCTGCTAATTGTTTTGGTTGTTTATAGCATTTCTTCTTTGCAGAGATATTATCATTCGTGCGCTACATGAACCCTATATCCTCTTTCTGACGCTGATCGTCTTCAAACCTAGGAAATCTCGTCAATCACTTTCCTGCTCATCAACCTTCCGAGGAGTGGATAGCGGAAATTGCGAAACAATACGCTGAAGAGAACAATCCCCTTAACTTGCACTACGATGCGTCAAGAGAAGTTCGGCGTCAAGAGAAGTTCGAGCCAAGGGCGCAGGCTTTTACCAATTCTCCGGCGACGAGGAGACGCGTAAAGCCCAGATGGCCGAACTGAAGGCGTCGAGAGATGAGACAACCAAGATGAGACAGGGGTTAGGTGCAGAGGACATCATGCCGCGGCAGGAAGAGTGGATGACCGCAGGCGATGGAGAAGAGGAAACGAGAGATCGAGGACCGACGACAGGTGGTGGAGGCGAAAACTTCGACGTGAAGCTCGTCAATCCCGTCGACCTCCACCTGCAAAACCAGAAGCACGGGTCTCTTTTCAGTCCCCACAAAAGCATCTAGCAACGTCAACTGAGCATTTCTCCACTCACGACGCCCAAGCATCGATCATGGGAGGCTTCAAGGCGTCTGCTGCTCCAGCAGATCCTTTTGCCACTCTTGATCCCAGAAAGCCTACTTCAACTGTGGTGAAAGACAAAGGTAAGAAGCAGGTACAACCACTAACGATGAACGAGCCAGACACCTTGGTCGAATTGGAGACCGAGTTCTTAGTATCCAAGTCAAGTAAATGATCTCAGTCATAGGAGCAATTTATACAATTCTCTTGGATCGCGCTTCGTTTACCAGCCTTTCTGGGCATTCCAAAGAAAGTCGACCGGACGTCTTTTGGTATGCAACAAATTGCTCGCCGTTCTTCTCCCATTTCCTTTTGACCTCCTCCTTTTTCTCAACAACTTCATCCATAAAAGCTATTGTGCTCAAAAGCATCTCGAGAGCTGGCTTTAAGACTGTCTGATGTCCACAATTCATCAACACTTCTTTATGACCAGACTCATCAGTTGATGCCTTTCGCTGCGCGTTCTTGCTCTTGGCCCAAGTGACAAGATACTGCATCCACACGAACCACGATATGATTGACCCCTCGCTCGGGAACATGATGGCAGCATTTTCATAGAGCGAATCACCGACGTAGAGCATCATTTCCGCTTCGTCGTAGAGTGCCAGCTCGTCAGGTGTGTGACCTGGGGTGTGCAAGATTGTGACACCCAGAGGTATCTGGGTTTGCGACTTTATCGCATGCCTGTGTTGAGCCAGGGTGAATTCGTATTTTGGCGTCTTGATGCCGAGATTATCGCAGAGTGAATGCTTTGGAAGTACATCTCGAGTGATGAATGTTGGATCGTATGCGGAGACGAGGATAGGCGAATCATTGCTATAGTTGACCAAGTTCAATTGAGGATCCTATGCAGGAAAAAGGACATGACTTGACTCACAAATCCTCAATCCCGACTATACGAACCGCAGCAGTCAATCTATGGACACTTCAAGTCTCAGCCGACTTACGAATATGATCGTAGTGGCAATGGGTTAAAACCACGATGTACTTCATCCGCCCTCCTTCGTTCAATGGCCTGCCATTGTTATCATCGACTCCAACACTCTCAACGAATGTTCTCAAGCTTGTGATCTTCACCTCAGGATCGTTTGAAGCACCTCCACATCCAGAATCAATGATCAAGATGGTTTTTGCCGATACATCCACTTTGGCGTAGATATGAGGATGCTCCGAGTATATATCGTCGTACTCTTTGATGAGAAAAGTGCTCGAGGTCAAGCGTGATGCATGAAATGCAGCTTTTGGTTGGCTAATCGTCTTTGACATCGATGGTGAGAGATACCCAATGGCGCCCCAAAAACCGCTCTATGAACGTATTGGTAACTCAAAGCAGATTGGCGAAGCCGTAATGCTTACCTCCCTTATCAGCCTCCTGACACTGGGCAGATGACACCTACTTCTTCTCCTCCCTTGAGCACGATTTCGGGATCATCTACCATCTCTAAATCTACACTCCATTGACTAGTCTCCAGAACCTTGCCCAGTTTCGTTTTTGGATGTCGTGAGATGAGCAATTCCCCTAGGTCTGAGATCTTCAGCCCTCCATCGGGCAGAGGAACTTCCTCAGACGTGAGGCCTGTCTCTGTTGAGGCAGCAGCGAAGTAGAGAACGGTGATCGTGTTTTGGGACCCTGGCATTGTTGGAGTCGTGGTAAACAATAGAAGGATGTATGGGCGTCTATTAGTGTCTTATTCGAAGCATCCAATGATCCAAATTGCTGGAGCCGAGAAGCCAAAATAATCAAATTAAAGAGTTCTTTGCGTTCTAACGGCATTGTGTGGCGCATTATCTTAAGAACAAAAGTAAAATAATGACATATCATCTACTCTTGTTCGAGGTTTCGCAATTCTGCTGTCCACCAGACTGGCTTTGAGGTCTTGATCCAGACGACGTTCTTGCCTGGAACTAAATGGTTTGAAGTAGAAACGAGCCCATCAAACGAGGAAGGGTGTTCCGCTACAAAAACTGCTTAGCAGTATGTGCCAACATCAAGAAGGAATTTTCTTACTAAGGTTCCATTCGAGCCCTGAGGTCGAGAGGATTGTGCTGTCAATGCCAACAGGAAGGATTCCACACGTCTTTCCAAGCACGTCGTGGTTTATTTCTATATCATGTTCTCCCTGATTAAATCAGAGAGGGGGTATGAGCTGTCAAGGAAGGAAACCTACAGAATCCAAAACCCAGCCAACGTTGTCGTCTGTTATAGCGAAAACGCGCTCTCGAGTCTTGCGGAGCTTGTGCAAATACGACAGCGTATGAATAGTTTGGTCTAACCTCCCTGATAATCCGCCAAGGAGGATGATATGATATTGCTTCACAGATGGTGAGTCACCAGTAGGATTTGCAGAAATGTTTCACCTACTGGAGAGCCTTCGTCCTCTTCTCTCTCTTTCAATGCTGAAACACATTTCATCAGGTCGGTAGAGTTTTGGTCACCATCTTGTATGACAGGGACACCCTATGTTCTCTCAGTGTCTTTGGAAAGGCAGTATGTATCAAAATTCGCACCATAGACTCATAATATTTCCGTACGTCTGCACGTATCGAGTCAAGGTCACCCTTGATCATGTCAGGCAAGTACCTGGGCTCTAGAGCGTCAGCATTCACTCAAAGATATACAGAATCAGTAAAGACCTACCGCTTCCTCTCCGAGTCACCCTTGAAGGTGTCGTACAGACGGTTAGCTCCTCCGTCTGCGCAGCAGTGCCATCTGGTGGTATTCCATAGTCTCTTCAGGAGGACAAGCGAGAAAGGTTGGTTTAGGATAATAAGGGCAAGCCTAGATTTTTCATCATCCTTTCCGCGTAAAAAGTTTACGTTCCATGTTGTCTTCGTAGAATTCGTAGACGACATTGTAAGCGGTGTGAGGGGAAGAGAGATAAGCGAGTCATAGCATAGCCGCTGGATGATACTAATAGTGGCTCGGGAGCCACCACCAGTTGATCCGAGAGCAAAGGAGAGCAAGGTCCGGATCTGAGATCTAATCTTTGAAAATGGAGGCGTTGACAGTTCAAAGGTCATTGCATTGTCATGAGATGGCTCTAAAATTGTAGTAACTAAGCGTATGCAGACGATAGTTTTATGTATATGCAGACAATGAGTAGCAACAAGAAAATACTTTCACAAAGTGTCCCTCCTCAAGAACAAAGTCTCTTCTTCAAGAACTTTGATTCCTCCTCGACCAGTTCGAAAAGCTGAGAGCTCCAACAATCCCCACAACCAGTATCGCGGTACCAGCCCCAATGATGCCAGGAATGTAGAGGTACCATGCGTTGTCCATGTCATGCAAGTCCGTATTAGTCTTGTCCAACAGAGGCTGTTCCTTCTCCCTTCGGCGCCGGCGTACGACAGGGCCTTCAGGCTCTGAATCTGTGGTAATTTCTTCCTTGGAAAATTCGCTTTCCGGGGTTGAAGGTGCGAGATTCATGGCAGGCATCTCGAGTTGCAGTTCGCCGTCATCTGGAAGAGCAGGAATGTCGAGGCTGGGGTGAAGCACACGTGCGCTTTCGAAAAACCTTGCAGCAGCCTCTCTGTCCCGCCTCCATGCCTCCGCTCCTCCTTCGCCAATCTGCGCATGAAGTGGGATTCGGATGGATGACAGGCTGGAATATGATGCTGCGAGCAACGTAGACGCTGCGCCCTCGAGGTGCAGCAGACCGGCTTCCAGGTAAAGCTGCGCAAGGCCTCTTGAACCACCTATTGAGTGAAAGTAGTACTCGTTTGTTCCACGGGCCGGTTTCGTGTCTGCATCGCCGAGGTCGAAGGTTTCGTTGACAGATAGATAATGCGATACCAGGCGTATGGTCGCTGAAGGTACGTGAGCTAGCTTCCATGCCCGCCTGTTAAAAAAGAAGTCGGTAAGTCCTTCCTCATCCGACTAGCGTCATTGGAACGCACAAGAAGAATTCGAATGCTTCCTCCTTGTCCTTCCGAATATCGGACATCTCCAACCCGATCAATGCCAAACTCGTGGGGTCCATATTGTACTGCTCCTCAAGATCCTCGCTAGCATCGAAGACGACAACTGTGTTTGCAATACTTGACGAGAGTGACTCTGGTACTGGACCAACAATAAGCGACGGCCAAATGGTGGATTTCTCCTTCTCCAGATGCACCGTAAGCAATCGACCAGTGCGTGGGGATGAATGGGAATCTAGGGATGAAAACGAGGAGGTCATACTTGGGTGGGCCTGACCTGGCGAGACTGAGCGAGAGGCGACGGGATTGGGGTTGGGATCCAACTTCCGTCGGGGCATCCGGTACAGACCGTCATCAGCAAATGAGAGGTTGGGCGAGGAGAGCGCTGGTGATGGTGAGTACATGTCTTCAGCATCAGACGCTTGTGCACTCTCGAGCGAAGCGGCAAAGCTGCTCGAGATGTCCGGGTCGGAGGAGACGAATGCATACGAGGAATGGGTCGATGCCGTGGAGGCTGAGGAGATCGTGCGTTCGCGGGGAGATTGGTTGCGTGTCGATCTGGGTTCTAGTTGCCACACGGAACTGGCTGTGTCCACCGGCCCATAGATGCGTCCCTATAGAAAGTAATTCATGTTATTCGACCTCCATGAGATTCTGATGACGGACACATGCCTTGACAATAGGTGGGTGGTCTTTCACAGTGATGACAAGGTGGTCACGGTCTATAATGACCTAAGAATGAAGGAAACCCGCAGCATGAGATGGGAGCTCTGGACCTGCGCATCCGCACAAAGGCCACAAGGGAGACTCACGGATAGATCCTCATCTTGCACACTGGACGGCACCATAAGCAACACGGTGGCCTACCATACACATGGGGAATGTCGCCAATCAGCCACACATAACCAAAATCCTAGTGGTGGATTTAATCTACCTGATCATGCGACTGCAATTGAAATGTGGTGAGCACGAGGCTGCTCAAGCTCTGAACGAGAGTGGAGACATACCTGGTGCCATGAGTAGGGATAGTACGGGCGCTCGTTGTACTTGTCCATGGATAGTCGTTGGGGTGGAAGGGACAGTGGCAGATGAGAGCTGTGAAAGGACAAGGACAGTTGGACAGGCGGTTCGGTGACTCGGAATTGCGCGAGCCCACCTGGCCTCAGGGGCGTCTAAAGTAGCAATTATCCGACACGTGCTCGCGTATACAACTAACCAGAGTCACTCCTTCCGTTATCCAGCGAAAGAAAATATTGTATTTTACACGAGATAGATGACGGCAAAAGATAGTGTGTAGCGCTGGGGTAATAATATTATGTAGGTATAGTAAGAAGGGAATAAATCGAATAAGCAAAGTTGAAGGAATGAACGGTATGAAATAAGAAGATCGTAAGTATAGAACAGTAGAAGTAGTGAGCCCAATGTTGTGCAAAATAAATTATGGTTGCCCTGTCTGTTTCAAGGTTGTAGCAATCCTCTTGATAGTGTCCTTCTCATCTTCCATGTGTTGAATGAGCATTCCGTCTAATTTCCTCAGCGAATCCTGCGCTTTTTGGGTATTCCTCCAATTTGCTACACGGTCACGTTCAGCAAGCGCCGGAGCGGGCCTCTTCGCAATACTCGACTCAGCAGCCGCCGCCAGGGCAGAGATTGAGCTTGGTGGGTTCTCCTGTGCGTACTTGAAGAAATCATAAGACGATGACGGTAACGTGTCGTTCCTCGACGGACGTAACGGCGTATTACCGATCGGCCGCTTAGATTGTGCATTGTGGCTGATCGGGAGTAGATTTTGATGATAACTTTCTCCAGATCGTAGATATGGTGTGGAGAAATTCCCTAGCCGCATGATGGAAGGCTTGGAATTGCCAGAAGATACGCTTGAGACGGCACGATTGCGGGGGTCTGGGAAGTCTCGTTTCGGTTGAGGAGCAAGGGCTGGGCGGTCATCTTCGCTCTCATCCGAAGATGAATCTAAATCGTCCATTGCGTTTGGATGGGTCTGCAGGGTGTCGAAGAAGGACGTCGGTGACGTAGGACCGGGTGCCGAGTGAATACCCGGAGGAATATTTGCACTCGGAATACTCAGCGACAGCGGCACGCGAGGACTCAAATTCAGCGAACGGCGTTCCATGCCAGGGAGAGGTGGTGTTGTAGGTTCAGGAGCTACAATTGAGAAGAGCGAGTTGTCTGAATCGGCCTGGGTGGGATCGCTTGAACCAGACATTGATATCGACAACGCAGAAGGAACCTGAGCACGATAGCTGAGCGATGAGGATCGTGGTGGTGGAGGAAGTGCGACATGGGCAAGTGAACTTGAGATGCGCGGCGGTGGCGACATGGCAGAATATCGAAGCGACGGTGACCCTCTCATAGAGCCTTGCTGCTCAATGCTAAACCTAGACGGACCAGGATTTGTTGAAGACCCAGAATGCTGTTCGTGATTGAGCATGTCCTGGAATGTCGACGTTGTAGGAGACATCGACGCTTGTGAATATTCAGACAGTGACGGTCGACTTGGCGGAATGGAATAGGACAAGGAGTGACGAGGCTCATCTTCATCTTCGTGGTCCGAGTCTGGATGATCTGAGAGTGTTCCTGAACGGTTCGCCGTCTTGTAGCTTCCAGATCCACGGACAGTGTTGATGGTGGACACTGTGACTTGTGAATCTCTTATGTAGGATGGCATGGGAGGGTTCATCATGTCGTGCAATGACGCAGAGGAATGATACCCTTCAGCTAATTGTGGTGTCGAAAGTGCCCTTCGGAGGCCTCGGGGCGAAGATTCGAATGTAGTGAAAGATTCAGGAGAGTATGGAGGATCTTGTGGATCAGGCAAGTCCGCCTGAGACGATGAAAAGAAATGGTTATCATGATTCCGGCGAGGGGCTGGTCCGAGAGGCGTCATAGGTCCTGAAGGTGTGTCGACTCGCTGCGGAAGATAGCTTGAGGGTCGAGATGAGCCATGCGATATGTTTGGTTGCACCGACAACATAGGCTTCGTCTTCTCTTTCGATATTGAAACTTGACTCTGACCGGATTTCTGGCGCTTATGTTTCGGAGTAGATTCGATGACATCTATCATGGGTTGGTTAATAATCTTCTGCCCAATTAGCTGCTGCTTAAGTGGACTAAGCACTCTCGGGGTTTCTGCAGACTTGGAGCGAGGGGGTGTTGAAAAGTCGACAACATGAGAGAAAGTTGACATGTCTGGGGTATTGTCCAATGAATGATGAACCGCCTGATGCAGAAGATTTTTCCTCCAACTATCTTCCGCCGAGTCATAGGTCGTAGACATATTTGCGGCCAGTCGGTCAGCAAGTACGTCAGCCCCTAACGAGTCTTGGACACTAAGGCCATTCAACGCCGACGCCTGAACGGCAAAGGGGTAACCAGGTGAAGGAATAGGGATGTCCACTGCGTCCGTCGGGTCGATAATGTCGTCAACAGCCACTGGTTTCGCTTTCTGTGACCCGTTGTCTATACGAGCACCTCGAGCCTTCAAGTCCTGCTCCGCTTGTTTTGCGGCCACCGCGATATCTAGCATCTTTTCGCGCACGACTACGACCCTTCCGCGTGGTGCCGTATTTGGCGAAGGCGCCAGGCGCGCCATTTGAGCTGACACACGCGAGTCTGGTGTCCGCAGAGCATGTCCGGCGGTGATAGAGTCGGAAGTCGTCCTAAGAATAGGTGTTGACAGGTCGAACACTCCAACCCCTCCTGGTGGTGTTGATGGTTTAGACTTTGACTTCCCGAGCCGGAAAATGTCCAAGAATGTAGGTGTAGTTGGCTTGGATGACGGGTCGGGCGACGGGGGAGCAAGGTCCGCGATTGACGGTTTCGAATGAGCAGGTGGGAGGAAATAGTTGTTCTTCACAAGCAGCCGGAGCCGGTACGAAACATCGTCGCTGTCATACTCTTGAACCTCGTTGACTTCAGGACCGAAAGATACGCTGTGAATGGAATCGAAATGTTGCAACATTGACTGAGGTGATGATGGTGACTCTGGCCCAGAGGCAGTTGGCGTCGAAGGTGGATATAGGGACGAGGAAGTCCCAGAAACCTGGGTTGATACTGAATCACGAACATTAACCACTGGAGTAAGAGCTGGGTCCCTCGAGAACGCAGAAGGTGGAGCCCGATATGCAGCAAGGTCAAGATGCGGAAGACTTGCGGCAACCTTGGCAGCTTTTGCCTTTGGAAGCGGATGCTTAGCTTCACCAGAATGCGCAAAAAGAAGCCGACTCGTACGCACCGGTCTACCTGAATTTACCAAAGGCTCTACAATGGTCTCATCTGCGGCTGTACCACCCTGTGAAGACGCTGTATCACTCCCACGTAGCTCTGGAATTTCCAGAGTATCAAACCGGTCTGGAGATCTCGGTGGACGCGCAGGTAGCGCGGACAGGGGTATTGACGGAACAGATGGTACATACTCTCCAGGCTCTTGGACGAACGTTCCAGTGAGGTATGGAAGATCAGACGCTGCTGGCGACGGTGGTTCGCTCGAGGTCCCAGTGATGGTCTTCGAACGTGCTCTTGTCCGAGGCCGTCGAGAGAGACTAACGCCGCTTGCGATGCTGGAATTGCTGGCGACCGAGCGGATTGAGGCTGGTCTGTGCACCGGCTGCTGCTGCATCGCTGCTTGACGTTGCTGGGTAGAATTTGTCCAGTGGTCAGACGTCGCCAGAGACCACTGTCAGGGTCCACTTACGTTCCTTTGCAATTCAACGAAAAAAGGGCTGAGAAATTATTCGGCTGACTAATCAGCTGTCAGTAATGAAGCACATTGTTCATCTCAATGTTACATCCCCCCATCGCGCCAAACGAGTTCAACCACCTTCTCACCGTAATGCTAGCCACTATCACACCTTGTCAGTTTGATATTTTTCAAATGTTGATAGAAACTAACCTTGTAACAGACCTACCAACATCTGCAGGATGGCTGGCGTACTGGCAACTATTCGTGGCAACCACCGCGGTGTTCAACACGATCCAGAACTTTGTCACGGTCAAATTGACGCGTAAACTCTACAACAACGTGCCCCCAAATACTAGTACGTCCAGCTAGCCCGGAGCTACGCGTCACAGGCTAATCTTGCATTCCAGTCACCGCGCTCCAAGCGCGTACATTCGCTGTATGGACTCTGACGTCTGCTGTCATTCGATTCTATGCCGCCTACAATATCAACACCAAAGCGTCAGTATCTTCTCGTCGTCACAGTATGCCCATTTGCTCACAGGTTTTACTTGTTCAGTATGTATGACATGGCATTCTTCACATACCTGATTGCTTTCGGTCACTTTTCATCCGAGATTCTCATTTTCCGCACGGCAAAGACGGGACCCGTATTGTCCACCGTGATTGTCTCAAGTAAGTCGTCGTGAAATTTTCGATTTTGACCGTTTGACTAATCTTCCGTGAAGCCGTCAGCCTTGTCTGGATGTTCCGAGAGTATGAGTTCTATGTCCGACCATGAGCTTAAGGAGTTACCGTATACCGAAACGCACTGCTGCGACGCTGTGTCCCCCAAAACCATAATGTTCTCTCATACATCATGGAGGGTGTCCATAACTTCCACCCCGTGAGCAATATATACTCGCTGCTGCCGTTTCAACTCCGTGTGTCTTCAAGGTCACTTGACCTCCCATGTCGAACCTGCCGGCGGCTAATGCCGTCAGATGTCAGGACAAGGCCCTCCTGTGGAAGCTTCATCTTGATTCCTACTTAATGAACCTATTCTTGACTCGGAGAACACCGGTGTCCTCGTCTGTATTGACGGAGTTCTTGACATCAGACAGAACCCGTTCAGAAAGTGTACAAATCTCTGGCAAACTCCGTGCTGCGTAACATGGCTGGAGGACATTCAATTATCCTGACTCTCCAGTAAGATGCAGCAGATGACCTGGACAACTCAACAGCCGTCTGGTAGCGTAGCTTACTCATGGTCCTTAGGCTTGTAGTGAAGTCCGTTTACGAATGTTCATAACGTACCCCTCACTCTCATCGGGTACCTAGAATTGCCAATTTTCTAACTCCCTTCTTACGGCAAACCTCTACTAACCATCGCATCCTCACGGCCGATGAGCTAGTGATGAAATTTGCGTCGAACAACCGGGTCATGCTCCGTTACATTTCCACCAATTGCTGGAAGGGTCATGTGTGACTATGCTGAGAATATGATGAAAGGATCACCACACGATTGACAGCCCCATAGTGATACCATACATTTGATAAAACGGTGATGCACTTATGAGACCTGGGTTAACATCACCAGACGTAGCTGAAAATGAACACAGTGGTGGGTTGGGGTGTGTATAACGTCATATGGCAAATTGATTTCGCAAGAAACCGTGTACCTTTAGGACTTCTCGAAAAAGGCGAGCTCTCCAGACTCCGGGTCGGTGGAAGAGAATCAAAACATTAAATGTCAAGGCGAGAAAGATCAGATGACGCCAGGATGAGGTGCTATGTCGAAAACGGGGCGAGGTCGCCCTACCATGTGGGTGAAAAGCAAAGAGGGTAGTCTATTTGGTGGACACGATCGTTCACAACGTCTTCCCATGGTCAACACACGAATTGCATTTAGAATCGCGATTTTTAAATTTCGTGGTTACATCGCGGCGGAAAAGACGACGAGCTTTCGCGGAATCTCGCACCATAAGCGAACAATATGTACACCATGGAAAAAATTGAATTGGTAGGACGGTCGGATCCTCGAGAAACGAGGATGCCGAGAGAAGCTAGATGCATAAACCTCTTCTGAGAACAGTCTTTGTGGTGGTGGCTGACGGATGAGTTACTTCTCGTGGTGAAAGCCATAGACCAAAAATAATCCACTTAAACATAGAAAGGAATCTCGGGAGTCGGTGCGAGAATTCAATGCCAAGTTGTAGACCGTTCAATGCCGTCGTTGCACATACTGAAGACAGCTCTGATGATACTCCGCCGAGCACAAACGTTCACCTTCCAGGGACCAGTGGACCTATAATAGAATAGTCAGCTCGTGGGGAAAACAGGGAAACCCTTTAAACCGCAAGACATGCCATAAAAGGGCATGCCGAGCAGGTCCCAGAAGGCGAAAACGTAAGCTGGATCAACGAAGAAGGAAAGAAATAGAAAGAGAGGGGCCGATGCGAACCTCAGGCGAATATACCGACCCTTGTCCTTATTTCTCAACGGTCCATCATGTGCTGAGTCCCGACCGGTCGTGATCCCATGACCCACTCGTCTCTTGGCCAAACCGGATGAGACCGAGGTCCGAAAAAACAAGACAGAATATTCCCCACATTTTTCTGCTTATATTACAGAATAGGCCGGACAAAACGGGGCACTTGGTCGAACGTTACAGGGAATCTGGAGGAGAGGGCGCTAAAAAGCATCGATAAAAAAAGGCAGAGAGCAGATCCCAGATCCCAGGGCGTGTTGATCGCCTTGTCATCTTCGGGTGCTTCTGCCCCAGATCCGGTAGCGGCGATTGAAATTAACTAGCCGCAAAAGGCAACTCGCTTAGACTCCGTTCCCCGCGTGACAAACACACCAAGGCGTCACTTTCCCTCTCAATTTCGTATATAAAGGATGCTGTGTTTTGGTGGAACATCCTACCCCCCACCTCTCATCAAATGTCCACTGAAGTGCATTTCCCTTCAGAGCTGCTTTCCGCTATCTGTGCGCATGTCTTTGCTGCTGGACATCTCCCAGACAAACCATCGCTCGACCCACTCATCACCGCAAACGATGATCGTCTACCTACGAGCCACCCGTCATCAATTCCCCCAGGATATATACCAGAGCCGGTAGCGCGACGCACGTTGGCAAGCTTATGTCTAGTGGATCACGCCTGGTATGAGGCTGCGAAACCCTGGCTGTGGAGAAAGTGAGTACCTGAATTTCATTCGTGTTCTCACACCTGCTTATGAAATGTAGACTCGAGGTCCG
>Ga0247741_1000362_pt1 | contig 26553 bp, 22 predicted proteins | sample UWRJL213509R2_FD_180945 | JGI IMG/M metagenome (GOLD analysis project Ga0247741, IMG submission 180945) | Plant litter microbial communities from Arlington Agricultural Research Station in Wisconsin, United States - UWRJ-L213-509R-2 | ecosystem: Environmental > Terrestrial > Plant litter >... | reverse complement strand
CGGGCAAAATCATCAAAGCTTATGGTGTAGTTTTTACGGTTTTGGTCGGTTGCGGTAACCTGCTGTGCTGATATAGCGGTGATCAGCAAAAACTCCGAGCCCTGCTTTTGGGTGTGGGCAATGAAAGGTGTCGGCACCTCGGTTAGTTCATCTTTAGTAATGCGGTACGCGCCCGATTCGATACCAAAGTTGCTCAGCACATCATTTAAGGCCAGCAGGTTGGGGTAATCGGGGTGGATGTTTAACTCGTCTGTTATTTGTTCGGCGGTAACCGATGGATCGATCAGTTTGACCAATTCGATAAGTACCGCGTCGGGATTAGGGCGCTTGTAAAAGATAGACATAGGTTGTTGCTTGGTTCAATAAACTTATTTATTTAAAAGCAACAAATCAACAGGTATTTTAAAATCACGTAATTCTACGTGGTTTTAATGGGGTAATATATCTTGTTGGTTATTTTAATGGAAATGTATTTTACTTTTATTTTACAAATAAAAAGCCCCGCGAAATGCGGGGCTTTTTTAATATTTATTGCGGGTAATTATTTAGCACGTTTTATAACAAAGTGCGAGCCGCTACCGCCAAAATCAATATCCATGGCGCAAGAGTCGGCGTATGCTTTACCCTTGTGCGGGTAATCGGTACCTGATACGTTTAAGCTGAATGTAAAATCATCACCTTTAACTTTACCATTCTCTATCACCACCTCGCCCATTTGTGAGGTTGCAGTACCGGTAAGCTTTTCGCCGTCAACTTTAAAATTGTAGGTTACATCCACAGAGTTGCCATCGGGCGTCGGGATAGTACCACTCCATTTACCATTAAAGTCTACAAATACAGCCGCCATACATATCATAAAGCAGCAGGATAACAGAGCTGTTGTAAAAATCTTTCTTTTCATAATGGGGTTTAATTTATAATTACTAAATGTAAATATTATTATTAAAACAAATGATAACCAAAGTATTAAATTTAGCCGCTTACCATAACGTAAAAAACAATTTATAAAACCTTGTATAATGGCCAAACTTAAAGCTGTACTTTTTGACCTGGATGGCACCCTGATAGACTCGGAATATTTCCACTTTGAATGCTGGAATGAAATTTTAGAAGAAACCGGCACACAGCTTACCTATGCCGATTGGCTGCAAAATTACGCGGGCGTACCCTTGCCAACCAACGCTAAAAACCTGGCGGCTAAGTACGCTATAAGCACGCCCTTAGAAGCAATAATTGAACGCCGCGAAAACCTTACACTTGAACGCCTGAAAACCAAGGATGTAAACCTGATGCCCCAGGCGGCGGAGATACTGGATTTTTTAACCGGTAAAGGTTTAACCCTGGCGCTGGTAACATCAAGCCCCAGGCAGGATGTTGACGCGGTTTTTGAAAGAAACGGCCTGGGCCGGTATTTTAAGCTTATTATTACCCGCAGCGATGTTACCCACAGTAAACCCGACCCCGAGAGTTACAACCTTTGCTGCGAAAAACTTGGCATAACTAAAAGTGAATGCCTTGTTTTTGAAGATACCATAAATGGTATAAAGGCTGCAAAAGCAGCAGGTTTAACCTGTTATGCCATTCAAAGTAACACGACCGAACATCATAAGCTTGGCATTGCCAACCAATTGTTTCTTGATTTTACCGAAGCACAAAACTACCTCACCGATAATAACCTGGTATAAAAAAGGCCACATCGTCCCGCTATCCAAAAAGTTGGATCTAAACAAAATCATAGTATTTTATCCATAAATTAAATTAATTTACATTGATTAAGGTAATATTATGCTATAACTGGGTAATTATTGACCACCACCCGGCGTAATTATCTCCTAATTTTGGTTAGCTTTAATAAATCAAATCCATGAGGAAGTTTTGTTTGACGATATTTTCCTGTTGCAGCCTTATTGCCAGGGCTCAAAAGCAGGACTATCCTATACAGCCGGTTGCCTTCACCCAGGTGAAACTAACCGACCACTTTTGGACACCACGCATAGAGACCAACCGCACGGTAACAATCCCTGCGTCGTTTGAGCGTTGCGAAAGTACAGGGCGTGTAAAAAACTTCCAGATGGCGGCCGAGCGCAAGGGTAAATTTTGCACCACCTACCCGTTCGATGATACCGATATCTATAAAACTATAGAGGCTGCATCTTATTCGCTGGCCCTGCATCCCGATAAAAAGTTAGAGCATTACGTAGATTCGATGATTACCATCATCGGCCGCGCACAAGAGCCTGACGGCTACCTGTACACCGCCCGCACTATTGACCCATTACATGTTGGCGCCTGGCTGGGTACCGAGCGATGGGTAAAAGAGCAGGAAAACAGCCACGAATTATACAACGCCGGCCACATGTACGAAGGTGCCGCCGCTCATTTTTTGGCTACGGGCAAGCGTAATTTCCTCAATATCGCCCTAAAGAATGCCGACCTGCTGGTACGCACATTTGGCCCGGGCAAAAGGCATGTGGCACCCGGGCATGAGGTGGTAGAGATGGGCCTGGTAAAGCTGTACCGTATCACCGGTAAAAAAGAATACCTTGATCTGGCCAAGTTTTTTATAGACGAGCGCGGCCATAAAGAATATAACAAAAAGAGCAAAAGCGTATACGAAAACGGTATTTACTGGCAGGATGATAAACCCGTTATAGAGCAGGACGAAGCCGAAGGCCATGCCGTGCGCGCTATGTACCTGTACTCGGGCATGGCAGATGTAGCTGCCCTTACAGGCGATAAAGAATATCTGGCAGCCATTGATAAAATCTGGAATAACATGGTTGGCAAAAAAATGTATGTGCAAGGCAGTATCGGTGCTGTTGGAGATGGCGAACGTTTTGGCGACAACTATGAACTGCCTAACGCCACAGCCTATAACGAAACCTGTGCAGCCATAGGCAATGTGTTTTGGAACGAAAGGATGTTCCTGTTGCACGGCGATGCCAAGTATATAGATGTGCTGGAAAAAACATTGTATAACGGGTTGATATCAGGCGTTGGCCTGGATGGTAAATCCTTCTTTTATACCAACGCCATGCAAATTAGCGATGGATTTAACCACCCTGATATTGAACGGGAACGTGCCGGTTGGTTCACCTGCTCGTGCTGCCCTACAAACGTGGTGAGGTTGATGCCTTCAATCCCTGGGTATATCTATGCGCAAAATGGTAAGGATGTGTTTGTGAACCTTTTCATCAGTGGCACCGGCGATATGAACGTTAATAATAAAGGCCTGAAGATAACCCAGCAAAACAATTACCCATGGGATGGCGCGCTGACTTTTACAATTGATCCCGCAAGCAGCATGGATCTGAACCTGAAGATCCGCATACCGGGCTGGGCACAAAACCAGGCCGTACCGTCCGATCTGTACAGCTATCCAACGCCTTTAAACAAAAAGGTAGCGGTAAAACTGAATGGTAAACCGGTTGATTACTACATGCAGAATGGTTACGCAGTGATCAGTAAAAAATGGAAAAAAGGTGATAAGGTAGAAATGAACCTGCCGATGGATGTGCAGCGGGTTGTTGCTACAGATAAACTAACCGAAGATGCCGGTAAAATAGCGTTGCAGCGGGGCCCCATCATGTACTGCGCCGAATGGAAGGATAACGATGGCAAGGCATCCAATATCATTATCCCCCAAAACACAACGTTTACTACTGCTTACAATGCCCATCTGCTCAATGGCGTAACCGTTTTAAAAGGCGATGTAAAAACAGTGCAGGTTGATGCCGATGGACAAAACATTAGCACAGCAAATAAAACGATGACAGCCATCCCATACTACTCATGGGCTAACCGGGGCAAGGGCGAGATGACGGTTTGGTTCCCTCAACAAGTAAAATATATTCAATTGATAACAAAATAGGCTTTATGCCTGGAGTTCCCTTCTTGAGAGGGGGTAGGGGTGTGTTAAAAAAACATACTAAAGCAAGATTTAAGAACACAAAAAGCAATAATATGAGTGTAATTTGGAAAGGGGTTTTCCCGGCGGTAACAACAAAATTTACCGAAAACGATGAGTTAGATTTTGATGCTTTCGATAAAAATATCGAAGCACAGATAGCAGCCGGTGCAAATGGTATCATCATTGGCGGCTCGCTGGGTGAAGCCAGCGTGCTAACCGACGAGGAAAAAATAGAGCTGTTAAAGCACACCGTACAGGTAGTTGCAAAACGTGCCTATGTGGTGCTGAACATTGCCGAGCAAACAACCAAAGCCGCCTTGCTTTGCGCTGCCAATGCCGAAATGTACGGGGCTGATGCTTTAATGATGTTGCCGCCATTGCGCTACCTGGCTGATGAGCAGGAAACCTTAAGCTATTTTGCGGCTGTGGCCAAAAATACCAAACTACCTATCATGATCTACAATAACCCGCATGATTATAAGATAGAGGTTACGCTGGATATGTTTGAGGAGTTATCGCAATACAAAAATATCCAGGCGGTAAAAGAATCAACCCGTGATGTGAGCAACGTTACCCGCATGATCAATCGCTTTGGCGATAGGTTTGCCATACTTTGCGGCGTAGATACCCTGGCCTTAGAAAGCCTTTTTATGGGCGCCGATGGTTGGGTAGCGGGCTTGGTTGATGCTTTCCCGAAAGAAACGGTTGCTATTTTCAGGTTAGCTAAAGAAGGCCGTATGCAGGAAGCATTAAAAATTTACCGCTGGTTTTTACCGGTGCTGGAGCTGGATATCCACCCAAAACTGGTACAATACATTAAACTGGCCGAGTCTGTTACCGGCCTGGGGACTGAAACAGTTAGGTTACCAAGGGCAAAAATTACCGGCAAGGAACGCGATAGGGTTCTGGCCATCATTAACAACGCTGTTAAGAACCGCCCCGAGTTGCCTGTTGGTAGCTGGGGTGTTGAGGCCGAGGTTGATGTAACAGGGGTTAGCTAATATTTATTGTCAGCCTACGTTTAAATCAACGGCTGATGGCATTTTCTTAATGAATGGTGGCGATGTTTTGTCAGTAGCTGTTTTTTTAAACTGTTAATTATCAATAATTTAATCATGTTCACGTGCGTTCACGGCAGTGAACGTGAACACTTCGGGAGTTTAAGGGCGGTTGAGGGCGTTTTAAGGGCGGTTTTAGGTGGTATTGATCGTGATTCGGCAAGCCCATCATGCCCCTCCTAACTTGTCATGAGTAGCGCGTCGAAGACTTAGCCATTCATTAAGAGGCTTATTATAAAAAATACTTTACTATGGAAACACGTAATTTAATAGGTTATCAATATATAAAAGGCGGCAAAGCTTTCCAGGGCATAAACCCGGCAACCGGTACAGCGCTTGATGCAGAGTTTAACGCCGCGAGCTTAGCCGATGCTGATAAAGCCATGCAACTGGCGGCTCAGGCATTTGCCACCTACAGCCTTACGGATGGCAAAACCAAAGCTGCTTTTTTACGTAGCATTGCCGATGAGATAAACGCTATTGGCGATACACTGATACACCAGGCCATGGCCGAAAGTGGCTTGCCCGAGGCAAGGCTGCAAGGCGAGCGCGGCCGTACAATCGGTCAGTTAAATATGTATGCCAATTTACTGGAAGAAGGTAGCTGGGTAGACGCTGTTATTGATACTGCCATACCCGATAGAAAACCCCTGCCACGGGTAGATATCCGCAGAATGGCGGTACCTGTTGGCCCGGCGGTTGTGTTTGGCGCAAGTAATTTCCCCATGGCGTTTTCTGTTGCCGGTGGCGATACCTGCTCGGCTTTGGCTGCAGGCTGCCCGGTGGTAGTAAAGGCGCATCCGGCCCATCCGGGTACCAGCGCACTGGTAGGCGAAGCGATAAAAAAAGCGGCAGAAAAGCATAGCTTGCCTAATGGTGTTTTCTCTTTACTTTATGACGATGGCTATACCATTGGCGAAGCATTGGTGAAGCATCCGGCAACAAAAATAGTAACTTTTACAGGCTCGCTTAAGGGCGGTATGGCAATGGTTAAAATGGCGCAGGAGCGCGAAGAGCCCATTCCGGTATTTGCCGAAATGGGAAGCACCAATCCCATTATATTATTACCAAAGGCATTAGAGAATCGTGCGGAAGAACTGGCAAACCTGGCGGTTGCTATTACCAACAACGCCGGGCAGTTTTGTACACAGCCGGGTTTACTGCTCGCAATCAAATCAGATGCATTAGGGCGCTTTAAAAAAGCGCTTGCTGCTGCTATTGAAAACGTTGGATCATCGACTATGCTTACGCCGGGTATTTATGCAAGTTTTGAGAAACTATCGGGCGGTATGCTGGAGGAAGGTGCGGTTACAGTGATCGCAAAATCTGATAAAGTAGATACGGAGAAAGTAAACCAGGGAGCGGCTGTTGTTACTGAAATAAGTGCTGCTGATTTTTTAACCAACGAGAAATTTAAGGAAGAAGTTTTTGGGCCCTATGCTATGCTGATTGTGGCGGATGATGCGGCACAACTTGAGCAGGTGGTAAGTTCATTACATGGTCAATTGACCGCCTCCGTAATGGCCGAAAAAGAAGAGCTCCCGAAATATAAAAGCATAACTGATAAATTGGCAAAACTGGCCGGCAGGGTAATACTGAACGGGCCGCCAACTGGCGTTGAGGTAGGCAACGCCATGCAACACGGCGGCCCGTACCCCGCAACATCCGATAGCCGTTTTACATCGGTAGGCACAGGTGCTATCAAGCGTTTTGTACGTCCGGTATGCTGGCAAAATTGGGAGCACGACCTGCTGCCCGAAGAATTAAAAGATGGCAACCCGCTAGATATATGGCGGTTGGTTAATGGAGAAATGAAGAAATAGAGAAAAGTGCGGAGAGCGGAGTGTGAGGTGCGGAAATAATGCTTGTTAAGCCGCACTTCACACCGCGCTGTTCGCTCCAATAACAAAACATGAACAAAACATTCTTCTGTATAGATGCACATACCTGTGGCAACCCGGTAAGGCTGGTTGCCGGCGGTGGGCCAAATTTGGTTGGTGCTAACATGAGCGAAAAACGCCAGCATTTTTTAAAAGAGTACGACTGGATCCGCAAGGGGTTGATGTTTGAGCCCCGGGGGCATGATATGATGTCGGGTAGTATATTGTACCCGCCCCATGATCCGCAGAACGATGTGGCCGTGTTGTTTATTGAAACCAGCGGCTGCCTGCCTATGTGCGGGCATGGCACCATCGGTACCATTACCATTGCTATTGAGGAAGGATTGATCACACCGAAGGTGCCGGGCACAGTACGTATGGAAGCGCCTGCGGGTTTGGTGCTGATATCCTACAAACAGGAAGGCAAAAAAGTAAAGTCGGTGAAGTTGGTGAATGTGCCAAGCTATTTGGCTGCCGAGAATTTGGAGGTAGCATGCCCTGATCTGGGAGTGCTTACCGTCGACGTAAGCTACGGCGGCAATTTCTACGCCATTGTTGATCCGCAGGAGAACTTTCAGGGACTGGAAAACCATACTGCAGATCAGCTGATATCATGGAGCCGTGTTTTACGCCAGCGGATAAACGAAAAATACACGTTTGTTCATCCCGAAAACCCAACCATCAGCGGTTGTTCACACATCCTGTGGGCAGGCAAAACCATATCGCCGGAGGCAACCGCCCGTAATGCTGTTTTTTATGGCGATAAAGCGATTGACCGGTCGCCCTGCGGTACAGGTACATCTGCCCGTATGGCGCAGTGGCATGCCAAAGGCAAATTAAAGAAAGGGGATAAATTTATCCACGAAAGCATCATCGGCAGCCAGTTCATTGGCACGGTAGAAGATGAAGTAATGCTTGGCGACAAACCGGCTATCATCCCCGGTATTGAAGGCTGGGCAAAGGTTTACGGCTACAACACCATCAAAATTGATGATGAGGATGATCCATACGCGTTTGGTTTTCAGGTGATATAACTAAGAACGAATAAATAATAGGACCGTCATTGCGAGGTACGAAGCAATCTTCGATAGTAAGCAGGCGACAAGCATGTCGAAGGTTGCCACGTTGCTACGCTCCTCGCAACGACGCCCGGAAAATAAAAAAATGAGTAAAGCAATAATAATAGGGGGCGGAATAATAGGGCTTTTTTCGGCTTACTACCTGAACAAATCGGGCTGGGAGGTAGAGATTCTGGAGCAGGGTGACCTGACCGACAATGCATCGTTTGGTAATGCGGGCATGATAGTGCCCAGCCATTTTATACCACTGGCAGCGCCGGGCATGATAGAGCAGGGTTTCAGGTGGATGTTTAACAGCAAGAGCCCGTTTTATGTAAAGCCATCCTTAAACCCCGAACTGATAGGCTGGGGACTAAAATTCCTGAAAGCGGCTAACAAGCAACATGTAGAGCGCTCAGCAACTGCGTTGCGAGATCTGTCATTACTCAGCAAAAAACTTTACCAGGAACTGGAACAGAACATCGACTTTGATTTTGGCTTTGCCGATAAAGGTATCCTGATGCTTTTTAAAACCCCTAAGTTTGAGGAGGAGGAACGCCATACGGCCGAAAAAGCAACTCAGTTAGGTTTGGATGCACAATACCTTACTGCCGAAGAATGCCGCAAATTACAGCCGGATATTGAGCTGGATATATTGGGCGCGGTACATTATCATTGCGATGCGCATTTATCCCCCAATAAATTAATGGTCGGGTTGGTTAATCATTTGGAAAAAGCAGGAGTAAAGATCCACCGGAATACACCTGTTACCAAAGTAGAACATGCGGATGGCAGGATAACGCAGGTTATCAGTAACGATAAAAGTTTTACTGCCGATGCTTACGTAATGGCCGGTGGCGCATGGACACCCGCTATAGGAAAACTGGCCGGGCTAAATATCCCGCTGATGCCGGGTAAGGGTTATTCTTTTATGGTTGATGAACCACAGCACCGTATGGCCATACCCGCCCTGCTTTGCGAGGCAAGGGTATCGGTAACGCCCATGAACGGGCGGATCCGCTTTGGAGGTACTATGGAAATAGGTAAGATAAATCAACAGGTAAATATGAACCGCGTAGCAGGCATCGTGGAATCAATCCCTCAATATTTCCCAGATTTTGCGCCTGCCTTACCGCGGCAAAAAGATATATGGTTTGGCTTCCGGCCGTGTTCGCCCGATGGGTTACCTTACATCGGTTTATCAGGTAAGTATAACAACCTGGCTGTTGCCACAGGGCACGGCATGATGGGATTAAGCCTTGCCCCTGCAACCGGTAAATTGATTGATGAAGTGCTGAATAACAACACCCCATCAACCGGTATCAGCCAGTTTTCGCCAAACAGGTATTAATTAGTAGGCGGATTTGCGTTTCTTGTTAAAATCAAAGATCCTGGAGATGGTGAACCCTAAACGGAACTGCCCTTTGCTCCAGCTGGATTGGGTGTTGTTGATGTAATTAAATTCAGAGATAGCCTGCGCGTTGGTAAAGTTGATGGTAAATACGTGCCCACCGGTTTCAATCTCTATACCTACGCCCAACCCGTCGTAAAAGCGTGGGTCAACGCTGTTGTTCCTGAAGTTGGAGAACGGGTGTACATAATCTACAACCAAACCCATCCGCTTGCTGAATTTTAAACGGCCCGCTACCGATAAGGCGAAAATGTTTTTTTCGTTACCCACTACAAAAGGGTATGGCACATTATTCATCAAATACATAGGCGATACCTGTAACGACAATGCCGACGAAAATTTACGCGCTATAACCGCCTGCGCCAGGTACGAGAAACGGTTTACATAGTTGTCAAACATCGTGCTTTCTGTGTGGTAGGTTTTAAAACCTGTTTTACCTATCAGGGTAATGGCAACGGGTGAGCTTTCATCTGTTTTTTGGTGCAGTATATTGTATTTTAAACCCAGTTCAAGCATCTGCTCAAATTTGCTGCGGCCAAAATCAATGTTCAGGTTGTCGGTAAGGCCGTATTCAAAACCGATGTATATGTCGGATGAGTTATCAAGTCCCCACATGGTTTTGCCGCCACCGGCCGAGCCGCCAATATCACCAAAACGGTGTATCACCAAAAAATTAAGTTCTTTCTTTTTAACGGTTTCGGTGGTTTGTGAAAGTATTAAACGCGTTGCCTTAAAGGTGGCCATAACAGGCTCGCCTTTTTCGGGGGCGCTCAGCGTATTCATTAACGAATCTGTGCTGCTTTTGGTGGTATCTTTTTTAACGGTTTGGGCTTTTAGCAAGCTGGCTGTGCATAATAGCGCAATAAGTAAGAGGGGTTTTTTCATGATAATAATGAGTGTTAGGGATTATTTATAGGGCGAATAAGTTGCGTTAACCTGTACTTTAATGGTTTCGGCAATGTTGTGGAATACCAGCGTAGGGATCTCTATCTTATGGTCTTTACAGGCCACCATAAATTCTGCCGAAAGGCTGATTGTGCCGCCGCTTACCGTAAGCTTACCCGCAATTGTGCGGTTTTGCTTAACACCGTGCACCTCAAATATGCCGCTGGCTGTTACCTGGTAAACACCGCCTTTTGTTATATCGGGCGTTTGCGAAAGTTTACCCTTAAAGCTGGCCTGCGGATATTTGTCGCTCTCCATATAGTTCTCGTTGAAGTGCTCCTCCATTAAAGCCTTATCAAACTTTAAAGAGCGGATAGGCATGCTGAAGGCAAGCTCGCCGGTGGCAGCGTTAAAAACCGAGGTGCCTTTATCTGTTTTGGCCTCGATATCTTCAATTGGTGCTTTTGAATAGATGCTTATGGTAGCATTTTTACAGACATAGATGTCCTGTCCCGCCCGGTTTGTACTAAACCAGACAAGTAAAATTAGAGTGATATACTTCATGTTTTTTCTAAGGTTTTGTTCCCGGATTAATGTTCCACGTTACTCCTACGGCAACCCCTGCCGATTTCAGATTTACTTGCCCAACGCCGATGCCGGTGAGCGGTACTTTGTAATATGGCTGCACAGCTACACCAAATTTTGAGCTTATCTCGCGCTGATAAGTTGCATTTAGGTTTAGTACACCCATAATATGTTGGTTCCTGTTACGGACATTGTATGTTGTAGGGCCGCCGGGGTATCCGCCGGCGTAGTTGAATGTATAATTTTCGCGCAGCATAAAGTACGACGACAGGCCCGTACCCAAACTGAACTTATTTACGCCCTTGTTATAAACCTGGTAGCCTACATTGATAGGTATATCCAGCACAATACAGCTTGCGCTTACACTCTGAGGGTTGGTGCCAAACTTGTAGGTAGTAGCGTAATTGGCAAAATCTGTCAGGTAAGGTTTGTCGGCATAAATTGCTCCGGTAGTTACACTCCATTTACGTGCTACGCCTACGGTTAACAGCAGCCCAGCATTTGTACCCACCTTATTTTGCGAAAAGCCTTTAACGCTATTAATATCAGGCGATGCTACAAAGCTTAGTGCCAGGGTTGGTTTAAAGGCCATACTGCTACCACCCGATGCGCTGTGTGACCGGGCTGGCTTTTTATTTGGCCTTACATCATCCATTACCGATACCAGTTCGCGTTTTTTCTCTGTGGCTATAGTATCCACATGTGCATTGTTATTGGCCATAACAGCTGCTTTGTCGGTAATAATAGTATCAACCTTGGCGTAGTTGGTTGTTTTATCAGTAATAATGGTATCGTGTTTGGCAATATTACCTGCCAGATTGTTGGCCTGCCCGGGAATAATCGCCGGGGTTCCATAAGTATCAATACCGGTAGTTTTACGGCCGCCCGGCACAGCAGATAAGGTGAAGAACGATTTACTTTTACGGCTCATATCACCCGCACTGGTTGCGTTGCTATCATTTGCCGAAAGCGTATTACTTTTGAGATCTGCCAGTTGCTGCACGGGCGGGCCGTAGTTACCGGAATCCTTTTGTATGGGTGTAGCTTTTTTAGCCACCTGTTTTGTATTATCGGGTTTTGATGTTGGGTTAAAAAACAGCCAGCCAGCAACCAGCAGCAGCATTGCCGCAATAGTGCTGATTAATATTACCAGGCTGCGGGTAATGCCCTTTGACTTTTTACCATCAAGCATAGCCTCCATAGCATCCCAGTCTTGCTCCTGGTATGATGCATTGTCGCCCGGCTCGCTTAAGCCCTGGCTAAACAATTTATCAATGCTATTTTCTTTTTCCTCTTTCATCGTTTAGTTGCGTTATTCACAAAGGAGATGGATAGGTCTGTGTGCTTTGTATGGTTAATGGGTACTATGTTGTTGTTTGCTTGTCTGTTTGTTTGCCCGGGCGTCTTATTGCTCTCGGTTATCATCAATTTTAGTTTTTCCCTGGCCTTATGCAGGTTTGATTTTGAGGTGCCAATGCTAATATTCAGCATTTCGCCTATTTCTTCGTGTGTGTAACCTTCAATGGCAAATAAGTTGAATATGGTGCGGTATGCGCGCGGTAACTGACTTATCATATCCAGTAACTCGGTATAATTTAAATTCTTATCAGCAAAATCGGTATCGTTAATATGCTCGGCTTTATCAAGTTCTTCGGTATAAGCAATTTTTAAGTTAGCCCGATAATAATCTATCGATGTATTAACCATTATCCGGCCCAGCCATGCCTTAAAAGGCTTGGTAATATCATATTTGGTAAGATTTTTAAATACTTTATAGAACCCCTGGTTCATGATCTCAGAAGCCTCATACCGGTTGGTAGCATAACGCAGGCATATACCCATGGCAAAGCCATAGTAAGCCTTATACAACAGTTTTTGACTTAACCTGTCGTCCTTTAAACAGCCTTTTACCAGTTGATGTAATTCTTCTTCGCCCATATTTTGGGTTCTGTTTGCCTTAATTTAACACCTTATCTGCATACATCACGATAAAAGTGGTGTAAAGGTTGCCCCATGGGATAAAAAAATATCTGTTTGTTGGAATAATTATCCGTGGGGCAAATATTGAAGAAATTTAGCTATAATTAAATCAATAACTTAGCAAGTTACAAAATGCCTTAATGAAAGTACTGCCATTTACCATACCTGTGCCCGAAGGGCAAACCATAATTGTGCAGGAAGAGATACAGAGCCACTTTTATCCGCATCTGCACCGCCATGCCGAAATACAGATAACCTGGATAAAGCGCGGTGAAGGCACCTTACTTGCAGGTAACAGCATGCATCCCTTTAAAGCCGGTGATATATATGTACTTGGCGCAAACCTGCCGCATTTATTTAGAAGCAGCCCCGAGTATTTTGATGAAAGCAACGAATTGGATGTGCAGGAACTCACCATATTTTTTGACCCTACGGGCAAACTATCGGCACTGTTTAACCTGGCAGAGCTGCAGGCTGTAAAGGCGTTTTTTGAGAAATGGCAGGTAGGGTTTAAGATCCCGGCAGATGTGACTGGTGCTTTTAAAGAGCAGATATGCCTGATTCAAAGCGCAGGTGATGTTTACCGTATATCGGTATTTTTGAGCATGCTTCACCAGATGATGGGGATAGAAAACCTGCAGCCCTTATCGGCAGCAAACCATACCCAACCCATGACCGACCCCGAAGGCATGCGCATGGCATCGGTATTAAGCTATATTATGCACAATTACAGCAGCGCACTAACGCTTGACGATGTTGCCCGGCAGGCACACTTAACCCCCAATGCCTTTTGCCGCTATTTTAAAAAACACACCAGGGTAACCTTTGTAGCGTTTGTAAATAAAGTACGGATAGACCAGGCCTGCAAACTGCTAATAAACGGCGACTTAAACAATATTGCCGATGTTGCCTACCATTGCGGCTTTAGCAGCATTAATAATTTTAATTTAACGTTTAAAAAAATAATGGGCAAATCGCCAAGGGGTTACGTGAATGATTACACCCAAAGGGTGAAGTAAAGAAATTTTTATAGTTACATTTAGGTATGAAAAAGCTACTCTACCTGTTATTGCTGCTTTCGGCCTGCAAAAGCGGCCCCGATAAAAAGGTGGCAGCCACCCTGCAACCCGATACCGCCGTGAAAACAAAACCAGCGGATACCACTTTTTTATTGCGGGAGGCAAAAAAAGGTTTTTACCACGCGGTTTATATAGACAAGAACAGGGAAGCTAAAGCATACAAGCGTTTGCTTGATTTTAAATACGACCACTACGACAGCATAAGTTATAACGAAAACTATAAAATACTTAAAGTGAAGTTTAAAAAACCGCTTAAAAAGTATGATGTAGCACCATTAGGCCAGGGATGGTTACCTTTGTACAGTTATAAAGGCAAGTATTACCTGTATGCACCAAGCGATTGGGGAAACACAGGTAAAAGGGTACTTACAGACAGCACGCTGATATACCGGGGGGCAGATGGCCCCGACCTGAAACCTTTGCTCAGCTTCAAAAAACTAAGCGATAGCAAGTACGCACTCACATCGCAACCCTTTTACCAATTTGTTAAAAAGTCAAACATCAATATCTATATCATCGACCCTAAAAATATGGTTGCCGTTTGGGAAGATACCGCTGTACCGCAGGATTATAGATATGGTTTGTATGTACCCGTGCAGTATGCGCAAAATTTTGACATGGTGCGCAATTACTGCAAAACAGACAAAATGCCCGAGTTTGATTTTGATAAGATAGATTTTAAAGCACTTATAAAAGGGCGTTAATTCCCGGGTGTTTTGTAATAATAAATAGGGGCGTACACACCCTCGCTGGTAGTATAATAGCCTTTCCCATCGGGTGTAAAAGCAATGGCTTCGCCTTGTTTTTCCTGCTTGTAGGGTAACTCAAGCGGGGCTTTTTTAAGGGTTTGCCAAATGGGTTCGGTTACATTGCGCTGCCAGTAATAAACCTTTTCATAGTTTCTCACCAGTATCTGCTTGCCGTCTGCAGATACATCTGCCGCGGTTATCCACTTAAAGGGTTTCAGGCCATTAAAAAACAGTTTAGTCCTAAAGGTTAGGCTAAGGGTGTCATTGGCCTTATATTTAAGCGGAGAGGTATAAACACCTACGCTATCGCCCCGTTTGGTAATAATGTACAACAGTTTTTCAATGGGGTCTATCGTCATGGCTTCCGCGTCTTTTGCACCATCAGGATACTTTAAATGGAGCGGTACCGGTACCGCGTGTGCAATAATGTCTGTTCCCCAGTTTTTCCGTTCTTCCATACGGTAAACGGTAATAAATTTTCTGTGGGATGCATTATCGCCAATATCCCCCACATACACATAGCTTTTGCCCTTAATTGGGCCGGGGCCTATGGCAATATCTTCACAATCTACCACTCCAAGTCGGCGTAATTTTTTATCGCCGGTATAGTATATGGTGGTTTGTAATTTACCATCAATAGTAATTGCAAAGAAACGGCTGGTATCGCCGCTATCATTATGGGCATAATAAATACCGGGGTTTATGGCAGATGCTACGAGCCCCGAAGTTTCATCCATTTCTTTTGAATACAGATGGCTTTCGGGCAGGCGCTTATTATCAACCAGCCTGTGTTTAGCAAATGCTGCTATAAAACACAAGGCAAGTACGGGTACAAATATTTTTAAAGCTCTACTTTTAAACATAACTAAGCTTATAAAACAAAAAACGGCCCATAATAGTATGAGCCGTTTTATTATTTTGTTTTAAATAACGTTAAGAGTTTTGCGGGGTTAGCTCTGTTTCTTTTGCAAGGCTCATCTCGGCATCGGGTTTTGATACATCGGTAATAGCTACCTTACCGCGTTCTTTACGTAATATGCGGTTAAATAAGGAGATCTCCCTGTCAAACAAAAACTGGAAGAAAAGCTTGGTCCACGAGGTATGATAATACAAGGTGTCGTAATATTCCGGTGCGGTTTTTTTGATCTCCGGTAGTTTGTTCCATGGTATCGACGGGAAATCGTGATGCTCATTGTGGAAACCCACGTTAAAGGCTACCGCATTAAAGTTACCGTAGTAGCTGTAAGTTTCCTGCTCAACACTGTGGGTTAAGTAATGTTCCTGGATCCAGCGGGCGCCCAATGGGTGCAACCCTACCGAGAACGAGAAGCTTAATAGCAAAAATGCTAATGCATGCCAGCCCATAAAGTAATATATAAGGCCTGTAAATACAGCCTGTACTACCCAGTTGGTTAGTATCCAGCCATCAAAAGGGTGTATTTCGCGCAGGCGCGATAAACGGAACAATTGAAATACCGGGAAGAACAATAACCATAAGGCTTTACCAAAAAACGAGTTACTGATCAGTTTTGCCTCCCAACGGTTTGGCAAATCGGCATCCAGTTCATGGATCCCCTGGAAAGAGTGGTGTTTAATGTGATATTTTTCGAACGAAATAGCGCTTGGCAATATTTGCGGCAAATTGGCAAACATTGATGCCCAGCGGTTGGCGTTACGGTTTTTAAATAATAATTGGTGGGTGCATTCGTGTATCATTACAAATAAGGCGTGGTCTGCAAATGCGCCTAATAAATAGGCTGCGCCAAATACCAGCCACCATGATTGGTCGCGCAGAAACCAGGCTAATATAACCTGAAAGGCTACCAACCCTACAATAGCCCAAATGGTTTTTGGGTTTTTACCTATCAAATTCCTTAACTGCGGAAACTGCTTCAGTATCTTTTTGGTACGTATGCGATGCGGTTCCGACTCCTGGGAATAAACAAAATCAGTCTTCTTCATATTAGGGTTAAAACGATGAAGATAATAATAACGTGTTAAAAAAATGATTTTATTATGAAAATTCAGTAATTTGTGTTGAAAAACACCCACTTTAATAAACTTTAAGGAAAATAATTTCTCTTTGGTTTATACATAACAAAATAAATCAATAAAAAATTTAACCAGTAAAACTTAAATCATGTGGTGGATATATGCTTTATTATCAGCACTGTTCGCAGCTTTAACAGCCATATTTGCAAAAATAGGTATCAAAGGGGTTGATACTGATCTGGCAACCGCCATACGTACGGTAGTTATTTTATTAATAGCATGGGCAATTGTACTGTATAAGGGTACAAACCAGGGCATAAGCGGGCTAAGTAAACTGAACTGGACGTTCCTGGTATTGTCTGGGTGCGCAACGGGCTTGTCGTGGATCTTTTATTTTAAGGCGCTGCAATTGGGCAAGGTATCACAGGTGGCGCCGGTAGATAAGCTGAGCGTAGCTATTGCCATTATATTATCGGTAGTGTTTTTAGGCGAACCACTAACGCTGAAAACCGGACTGGGCGCTTTGCTTATCATATCAGGCACATTAGTGCTGATATTTTAAATATGACAAAGTGTAAATGTAACAATTACGACACCTCCATAATTAATCCAAAGTTTCTTAACAGTTTTGCGCCTCGAAATAAAGAGGTTATATGCGTACGTTTTTTGTTCTTATTTTTCTATTAGTTACCACATTAAGTATTAATGCCCAAACTACCAATGCGGGTAAAGGCAAAATAGCCGGTAAGGTTATTGATGCCGGTACCAAACAACCGGTAGATTATGCAACCGTATCGCTATTTAAGCAGGGAGGTATAAGCCCTTTTAACGGCATGAGTACCGATCCGAAAGGGAATTTCACCTTAGATAATATTGCGCCCGGCGATTATCGCCTCACCATTGATTTTTTAGGTTATAAAAAACATATTATAGAACATGTAATTGTTGTTGGAGGTGGAAATGTTGCGTTAGGAAACATTGTGTTAGAATCGATCCAAAACCAGCTAGCCGGTGTTACCATTACGGCCAAAACCCCGGTGATAGAGAATAAGATAGATAAGATGGTTTATAACGCCGCCAATGACCTTACCGCGCAAAGCGGTGCGGCTATTGATGTGCTTAAAAAAGTACCGCAGGTTACGGTTGATATTGACGGTAACGTGGAGCTGCAGGGGAACGCTAACATCCGTTTCCTGATAAACGGTAAACCCAGCAGTATTTTTGGTGCAAGCCTGGCCGATGCCCTCCAAGCCATACCCGGCAGCCAGATAAAAAGTATTGAAGTAATAACCAGCCCCGGCGCCAAATATGATGCAGCGGGTACGGGGGGAATCATCAACATCATATTAAAAGACAGCAAAGTGCAGGGTATAAACGGCAGCGTGAATTTAACCGCTGGTACCCGCCAGGAAAATGGCTCGTTAAACCTAAATGCCCGCAAAGGTAATTTTGGCGTGAATGCCTTTTTTAGCGGTAACGAGCAGTTAAATACTACCGTACTAACTACTAATAACCGCACATCAACCAACAGTTTGGGCGATGTAACCCACCTGTTTCAGAAAGGCAGCGCGGCTACAAAACGCAGCGGCTATCAATCGGGACTTAGCTTAAACTGGGATATTACCCCAAAGGATGCCCTAACAGCATCGGTAGGGTTTGATCATTTCGGTAACCACAGCAACGGCTTAACCAACCAGGATGAAACCATAACCAGTGCAACAGGTAATGTACTATCAGACATTATGAGCCTGCGTAATTCTGACAGCCGCTTCAGCGCTTACTCTACAGATTACAGCCTGGATTATAAAAAAACCTTTGCCAAAGAAGGGCAGGAACTGGATATATTATTTACCAGCAGCTACAGTAAAAACACGGTAAACTATTTTCAGCGCCAGGATTATGAGAATGTACCGGGGATGATATCAACCGGTATACGTGGTTTTAACCCGGGTAACGACAGGCAAACTAACATATCGGTTGATTATACACACCCGGTAACCAAAACTTTTACTATTGAAGGCGGCGCAAAACTGGTAATGGAAGACCTGAAAAACGTTACCAATACCGATACCCTTTTAGATGATGGCAGCTATATTAACAACGCCGACCAAACTTATGCTTTTAACTACAAGCGCAATATTTATGCTGCGTACTTAAGCACCTCGGCATCGTTATTTAAAAACTTTTTAGATGTAAAGTTGGGTTTGCGTAATGAGTATACTACCACCAATGCCGATTTCCCGGGAGTGGTAATACCAGGTTATAACACACTTGCGCCATCGGCCGTAATATCACATAAAATAGGGGGGACGCAAAGTATCAAATTTAGCTACTCGTACCGTATAGAGCGGCCTGATTATGGTGAAGTAAACCCTTTTTATAACATCAGCGATCCGCATAACATCAGCACCGGTAACCCTAACCTGAAGCCTGAGAAAAGCAACAGCTTTGAATTGGGGTACAACAAATCATTTGATGGTGGCGCCAATATTTATATCGGTAGCTTTTATCGCCATAACAGCGATGACATACAACAATACACTACGCAGTACGATACATTAAGCATTAACGGCAAAACCTATAGCAATGTATTGCTTAACCAGCGCGCCAATCTGGGCACACAGGCATCATTAGGTGGTAACGTGTTTGCATCTATACCGGTTACCAGCAAGCTTAACCTGCGCACCAATATATTTTTAGTGAGCCGTACAAATGATGCACCGGGGGTAGGAAAGGTAACCGCGTTTCAATACCGTATAAACCTGAATGCCAGCTACCAGTTTCCATCTAACTTTTTGGCCGAGGCGTTTGGTAACTACAACTCATCATCGCGTACCTTACAGGGCACCCGCCCGCAATTTTTTTGGTACAACATGGCTGTACGTAAGCAGTTTTGGAATAAAAAGGCAAGTATAGGTTTGGTAGCAAGCAACGCGTTCAGCAAGTACATTAATCAGTCATCAACTACAGCGGGCCCGGGCTTTAGCCAGGCAAGTTTAAGGCAATTACCATTGCGCTCTTTCGGTATAACCTTAAGCTATAAATTTGGTAAACTGGAGTTCTTGAAAAACAAGGATAAAGAAGGCCGGGATGATAACGGCGGCCAAATGCCTGCCGAGCCAACAGGCGGTAAGTAATATTAAAAACAATATGCCGTTTTAAAGTATTACTATAATGATATTAAAAGCATTATCATTATGAATACTGCTGACAAACACTTTAAATTCATAAACAGTAAGACTGGTTATGTGATTTTTTATTCATCGTTAAGCACAACCCTAAGCCCCGACGAAGTAAAGGCCGAACTTGATAAAATAAAAGCCCAGGTTGCCATAAAAAACGGCATTTACCAGGAAACCGTTTATTGGGAAGAAATTAAAGATGAATAATTTAATCTGAATAAAACCTTACTACCGTTAAGGCCACTATAAGGTAGGTATAATAGTATACCCGCTATTTGCTAATGAGGTATGCTTTTGAGAGCACCGTACTACGGGTTGCGCTATTTATAAACTTAGGTAAAATGTTTTCCTGCGGATAGTCTGTAAAGGTGGCTATCACCTTAAAAACCTGATGGTTTTGTGTGAGGTAATCAACCGTGGGCTGGCTAGCAAAAAAGATGGCATTACCCTTTGGGGTAAACCTGCCAAAATCTTCTATCGGGATATAATCAACCGGCTTATTGCTGTAAAACTGAAAAACGTTATTTGAAGGCCGTAACGAATAAATACGCGCATCATTAAACTGCGGCTGGTTGATGAATTTGGCCGCCCCCACCTGCCCGTTATAGAAAGCAATAGTTTTAAAAACAACAGTGCTCAGGTAAAAGTTGGCAAATAACACGGCGCAGCAGGCAAGCATAAACGTTTTATAACTCCCGGGTTTTACCTTAAGTACAATAACTGAGGCTGCACCGCCAAACAACAGGCAATCTGCCACAAATAACAAGTTTGATGCAGGCCTTAGGTAAATATGTATTACCACAATAACCAGCGGCAGGGCTGCCACAAATAACCATAATGCTATTTGCCTGTAATATTGGCCCGCGCGGCTTAGCTGCTTAAAGCAATAGGGTGCTGTTATTATAGCAAACAGCGGGAATAAAATATTGGTATAAAACGGCAGCTGGAACCGCGACACCGAAAAGATAAGCAATAATAGCAAGCCGCCGCTTAAGGTGTAATACTCTGGCAGTTTGGTTTTTTGCCGAATGCTTTTCAGGCTTTTGTAAACCGAGTAATAAAAAAGCAGGCACCAGGGCAAAAAAGCCCATAGCAGGGTATGCGCGAAAAAGAAAACATCACCCGATTTTTGTTGCTTTATTGGCCCGTTGTTTGCAAAGCGCCCAAACTGGCTATCCCACAAAAACCAACGGATGCCGCTTACGCCGTGCCGGTCAAAAACCAGCTTTTCGGGGTGCAGGTCAAACTGTACATATAGCGCATAAAACTCGGGCAGGGTAAAAATAAAGGTAAGCAAATAAAGCAGCAGCCATTTGCCGTAAAAAACCTGTATAAACCTTTTCTGAAATATAAGCTGCCCCAGCAGGCTGCCGTAAATAGCGGCAATAACAAATATGCCCTTGGTCATGATGGCGCATGCAGTAAGCAGGGCAGCCAGTAGCAGATGTTTAAAAACTGCCTTATCGTTATAACGTGCAATGTGGTAAATACTGCCAATTATTAGCGCCATTAAATAAGGTTCGGCACGTACATCAAGGTTTGATAGCAATACGTGCTGAGCTGTCATCAATATCAAAACAGCGGTTAGGGCAATCTCTTTTGTGTAAAACCTGCGGGCAAATAAGTAGGTATAAAGCAAGCTTAGTAAAAAGAAAAGCAGGGCAGGCAGGCGGTATGCCCATGCGCTTACGCCAAACACCTTAAAACTCAGCATCGCCATCCAAAACGGGAAGTGCGGCTTATCAAGCCAGTCGCGGTTGTAGGTGAACAGTTGCAGTGCATCGTGCTTTTGCACCATGGTTTTAGCAATAGCCGCGTACAGCCCCTGGTCGTCGGTAAAAAAAATGGTGGTGATGCCGGTAAAACTAACCAGTAGCGCCAGTATAAAAATCAGCAGGTAAAATGGCTTGTAATTATTGGTCATCACTGGCAACAAATATAAGTTTAATGCCACCAATGTTTATTGGGTATGGTATAAAAAACCCCCGCCTTGCGGCGAGGGCCAAAAACTCACAACAATTGTTTAACCTTTCGGTCAATTCCTAACTGCAGTGCGAATTTTCTTTATATATAACACGCTCATTAATTGAAAGTTTTAGCTTGTGTGGGCGGTTGTAAACTTTTTTTATGTTGTTATAGGTTTACGGCTATCTTTACATGCATAAACTACAAGCATTTTACTATCATGAAAAAAACAATTCAATTAAAAGCGGCGGCGTTATTTGCGTTTGCTATGCTGTTTTCAGTCGTTACATTCGCTCAAACCAAACCTGTTGAAAGCCCACGCGATAGCGTTAGCGCTAAGGTAAATGGTGCTACTATCAGCATTAATTATGGCAGCCCATCGGTAAAAGGCCGTAAAGTTTTTGGCGAACTTGAAAAATATGGTAAAGTATGGCGCGCCGGTGCAAACGAAGCTACCGTGTTTACAACAGATAAAGATATTACAGTAGAAGGTAAAAAACTGCCTGCCGGTACTTATGGTTTTTTTGCTATACCAACTGAAACTACCTGGACAATCATTTTCAACAAAGTAGCCAAACAATGGGGTGCTTACAAATACGACGAAGCACAGGATGCGTTACGTGTAACAGTTACGCCTGTAAAAAGCGCACCAAACGAGCGTTTGGTTTATAAAATAAACAGCAAAGGTTTCTCATTAAACTGGGATAAATTATCAGTACCAGTTAAAGTAAAATAGTAATTACTATACCTCAATAATCAGGAAGCCCCCCGATACATCGGGGGGCTTTTTTTATGTTCAGATAAAATTAAAGGCAATATTTGCGTTTAATTTAAATGTTATATTTATCGCCATAAATGAATAAGCAAAAGGGTAAAAAAGCTTTAATAAAACGCGGGGTAGCTATATTTGCCCTTATAGTAGCTATTTACCTGTTAAATGTTTTTTCCGATCATCCCAAAGCGGTAGAGAAGTATTATTCTGAAGGCCTTTACCCGATTATTTGCCATATACTGCACCCGGTGTTTAACCTGTTCCCGTTTAGCTTTGGCGATGTACTGTACCTGGCTGTTATTATTTATTTAATTTATGCGCTGATCCGCCTTGTTGCCCTTTGCTTTAAAAAAAGGTTTATGCAGGCAGGGCTTTTAACCACGGGTGTTGGCATTGGTGTGCTTGCCGGTATACTTGTATTTTACCTGTTTTGGGGGGTAAACTACTTCAGGCCATCTGCGGGCGATCGGTTAAACCTGCGCGACAGTACCTACACCAAAGCCGAACTGCAAAAGGTTACTACTATATTGATTGACAGCGCAAACGCCAGCCGTGCAAGAGTAACCCCAACCGACTTACAACGAGGTAACGATTCCATCTACAGAACGGCTGTAAAGGCCATCGTAAAACTTTCGGGTACCTCGGCCGAATTTGGTACTTACATGCCCGCGGTAAAGCCATCATTACTTACGCCGCTGCTTAACTATATCAGTACATCGGGTTATTATAACCCCTTTACCGGCGAAGCGCAAATGAACTACCAGATGCCGGTGTTTAACCGCCCCTTTGTGGCCTGCCACGAGATGTCGCACCAGATGGGGTATGGCGCAGAGGATGAAGCAAACTTTGTAGGGTTTTTAGCCGCAATCCAGTCAGACGATAAATTGCTACGGTATTCTGCTTATAACATAGCAGTAAACGAATTTATGCACACCATGCGCTATACCGATACCGTGGCGTTTAAGCAACTCAAAACCCGGATATCGCCAGCGGTGCTGGCCGATTTTAAAGAAGAACGGTTGTACTGGCTATCATATCAAAATAAACTGAACACCTTTACCAGTATTTTTTATGATAACTTTTTAAAGGTGAATAACCAGCCGCAAGGCCTGGATACCTATAACAGGATGGTGCTGCTAATTATGGCAATGTATCGGAAGCAGTGAGTGGAGGGTAGTTTAATCATGAAAATGCGGGGCAAAAAAAATGCGTTCCGTATCTCACCCCGGAACGCACTACAACATCATTCAAATAATGTTGATCAACTAAACCTCAGATAACTATGCATGTTTACCTAAGTTCTTTATAGCTAAACCATTGTGGTTTGCTCGTAATATCTTAATCTGTTCAAATACTGTAAGTTATATAGCAATAAGTATTCCTAATAATTTTAAAGGGTCTTAAAATTTCAAAGTTACACATCAACGGAATGCATTTAAAAATATTATGTGATAAATTACTTTTAATATATAAATGTTACAAACGCTTGGTTTTTTATTTAAACATGGCATTTGTAAAAGAATGTTACGCTACTGTTAAGTACCATATATTGCTCATAATCTGTTGATTTTAAGCCATCCGTGTTGATTTGCTTTGTGAGAAAACTATACACTTTATTTTTATTGTATACAATAATCATCGGGGTGAACGTGCGTATACGATTTTCTATTACCTCATAATTGCGGTATCAGGCGGTGTGAAATTAAGTATCACCTTGGTGTACATTCGCAAAAAAATATAAATTAGTACCGTTAAACCTTATTGTTTGAAATTAAGACACTTTTTACTCCTACTGTTTATATGCTTATGCCTGAATACACATGCGCAGGTATCGGCCTATGGAGAAGTTGACACCGCCGACCTCAAACTTACATCTTGCGATTTTGAAAAAGGGGCCAGCGCTATGGTGCTTTTTGATGTTGCGAAGGTGGCCTATAATAAGTCTTATACAATTATTATGAACCGGCATAAGCGTGTTAAGATATTTAACACAAGTAATATTCCTGAAGCAGATATGCGGGTGGAATACTGGGGCGGCGACCATAATGAAGTGATTGAAAATATAGAAGCCGCTACCTATAATTTGGTTAATGGTAAACTGGAGCGGAGTATTTTGGATAAAACGCAGATAGTAGATATTAAAGTTGACAAACAGCGCCGCGCCATCGTGTTTGTTTTCCCCAATATTAAGCCCGGCTCTATCATAGAATACCGGTATAATTTGCTAACACCGTATGTGTATAATTATCCTGGCTGGTCGTTTCAAGATCTTATTCCAACCAGGTATAGCGAATTTGATGGCAGCTTTGAGGAATTATACAACTTTAACGTAGTACGAAAAACTACTCAAAAACTAACCATAGATAGTGCCATTAAAACCAGATATGGCAGCAGGCATATCTGGGCAATGAAAAACGTTTCTGCTTTCAGGATAGAACCCTATATGCATTCTATAGAAGATAACATCCAAAGTATTTATTTTAAACCCGGCTCGCGATTTAAATTCTGGAACATAATAGCTAAACGAGCTTTGGATGATCCGGATTTTGGATGGCAGCTTACGAAAAAACTGGAGGGAGAAGAATCAATAATTGCTAAGGCAAAAGCAATGAAAACGGATAACGAAAAAATGAATTATCTGTTTAATTTGGTTAAAAACACCATGGTGTGGAACAAGAGAGACGCATGGTACGCAGTAGATGGCATACAAAAGGCCTGGAAGCAAAAAAATGGTAGCTCTACTGAGATAAACCTCATTTTATATCACTTTTTAAAAGCGAGCGGTATAAAGCCAATGTTGATACTTTTTGGTACCCGCGAATATGGTGAACTGGAAACAGATAATGCTAGTTTTAATCGCTTAAATAAAACGGTGGTTGAGGTCCCTATCGATTCATCAAGCTATTACGTATTAGATGCAACAGATAAATTCAATATGTTTAACAACACACCATCAGAGCTGCTGAACCTGAATATGTTGAGACTTGACCCGGAAAAAAGGAACTTCGCGATGATAAAATTGAATAATGATGAGCAGGCGGAAGAGGTGGTTTTAGTGAACGCAGAGATAAAATCATCGGGCAAAATGGAAGGTTCTACACAGTTAAGAAGTTCTACCTATAAACGCATTGATAAACTGAAACTGTATGATAAGATAGGCGAGGCTAAATATATAGAGGATGAAATAAAGTATAAGAACAAAGCGTTAACGGTTACCGATTATAAGGTAACGAATGCCCAAATTGATAGCTTGCCCTTACAGGAAGATTTTAATTTTAAGCTCGATATGGCCGGGGTTGATGGCGATTACATTTATTTTAACACCAACCTTTTTACAGGCCTTGATACTAACCCATTCATCAGCGATACACGTTTCTCTGATATTGATTTTGTATATCTGAACAGGTACCTCATTAACGGGCGATACAAAATACCAGCAGGCTACATGGTTGATGCGCTGCCAAAACCGCAAACAGTTGTAATGCCCGATAAGAGCATTAGCTTTAAACGCTCCATTGGCAAAATAGAGGGCGCGGTTATTGTGAATTACATAATAAGTTTTGCAAAAGCCAAATACAGCCGTGATGAGTATAAAGACCTGCACGATTTTTATAAACAGATGTACGAACTGCTCAACGAGCAGGTAGTACTAAAAAAACAACCGGCAAAACCACAAGCTATAAAGCAAGGCGTTAACTGATAAACATGTAAATTAAAAATTGATTATATTTGTTTATCACAATTAAATGAAAAGATACTGCTTATTATTGGCTATGCTTTCCTTTTGCTCAATGGTACGGGCGCAGAGCATTTCTTTTTTCGACCTGACAAACCTAACCAACCTTACCGACGGGCAGGCACATACTTACCTATCCCTGGGCAATGTATTTAAGCATCAATACCTGCAAGAGGTTGATGGTAAAAAAATTGAGCATTTCCGCTCGCGGTCCAACAAGGTAAAAGAACAAAGCATTACCATAGGCGAGAACACCATCCTGTCAAACGGGGTAATTCTGCGTACCGTTACTTACGATACCCGCGACCCGC
>Ga0247741_1000361_pt1 | contig 26593 bp, 30 predicted proteins | sample UWRJL213509R2_FD_180945 | JGI IMG/M metagenome (GOLD analysis project Ga0247741, IMG submission 180945) | Plant litter microbial communities from Arlington Agricultural Research Station in Wisconsin, United States - UWRJ-L213-509R-2 | ecosystem: Environmental > Terrestrial > Plant litter >... | reverse complement strand
CCGTTGGCACCTCCATCACATACGCTCTGGGTCTTCACCTGTCACTGTCATTTACACCTCAAAGTAGTACTATAATCTATAACCTGAATCTTCTGTTTGTCTCGCCCTGTGAGCCATATATGGATTTTGACACTTGGGGTTGTTTTCAAGGCTAAGCGAAGAGCACCTGAGCAGATGGTACGGGTGGATTGAAGAACCGCGAGCCCAACATCGAGAGACCACCATCAGTGTTTGCGGTGGGGGTTGCAGGTCTTGACCAATGTCTGCGCTGGTGCCAAAATGCGTCCCATAGCCAGAGACATCGACGAGCACTACGTTTTTTGCCAGCCCTCCCAGAAGCCTGACCAGCACCCTCGTCAACTTCACTCCACAGCTAGTGAGTTCAATTCGGAGGCTCTTCCACCTATCAACTCTCCGACCCAGAAGCTGGAGCACTTTGATTGAAGTGCGTTCTTCGTCGTCCTCTAGCATCCTCGTTCTCGTTTCCTCCACCATTCAGATGCCTGCGCCGTTGACGAGCTCGAGCGTCAGACTGCCTGAGGACCACTTCCAGGTCTTGAACTTTGCCATCCCCATCCAACGGCCCGCCAACTGCCTCCATCCATCGTTCGACCCTCCACAGATGACAATCTGTCGGAGAGTGTACGACGCGGATTGCTGCTAGATTGAAATTCGAGTAGTCGGATTGGGCCAAGGTGAAGACGGGGTACTGTTGCGGGTCAACTGGACTTGAAGGCTTGACGAAGGCGGGAATGACGGTGGCGGGTGACTGTGCCAATGGTGCAGGCACGCCTGCCGCCGCCGACCCATTCACGCCTACAGGGCTCACTGGGGTTAATGCCAATAAACCAGCAGAGCCAGCGCCAATTGCGATATTAGAGTTCTGAGTGCTCAAGTTTGATGTCTGGAAACGCGTTGGAAGCTTTGGGTCGAGGAAGGGGTTGCCTGCCACCCAATCTAATCTCCAGCCAGCTGAGTACATCACCCAGCTCCTTGTTTGCACCCGTGAGATGAAGGAAGACAACGTCTACCAGAACTTCGATATGGCCATCCAATATTGAGACGGCTTCTTGAGTCTCTCCATTTAAGTGGTAAAGATCACGGCCAAGAACCTCGAATGTCTTTATGGCATGAAGAAAAGCGTCGCGAAGTTGCTGGTTGCTGTCTCTGGGTGATCTCCAAAATGCAAGTTTTGACAAAAATTTTGAATACGTGTGGGTTGAGTCATGGAACTGAGCGGCTTCAATGGCAGACTGGGAGGCGGTCATGATACTAATTGTCCTAACGGTTAGTACATGTGCCTGACAAATAACTGGAGACCCACAGGTATCGAAGACAATAGTCTGGAAGTGTACTTCTGAAGTCTGTACGCGCTTTCCCTGGATGCGTGACAAATAGAGAGTAACTGGGAAATGATGGCATCCTTCCCTTCGAAAGACGATCCCTTGAGAAGTACGACCATGTCGTCCAATGAAAGCACGACCTCCCGGATGTCTCTTCCAAACATGGGTGCAGCGGCCGAGCCGACCACAAGTTGGTTATAGGAGCGAAATTGATCCTCGATACTGGTAGCTACATAATTTGCAGTCGTCGAAGATCTGAAGGAATCGCTTGGGCTGGCGTTGGAGCAGATTGGTAGCCGGGAAATAATTGGTAGGTCACAGACCCAGGGTGCGGCGGACGTGACTGGAGGATATGACGCCTGTGATGCGACTGTTCTGCAGAATTCGGTTGCCCATAAGATCGGGAGGTTGCAGCCGGGTACGATTAGGTATGCCTGAACCACGGCCAATGCCACAACCGAGAACAGAAACATCGCCAGAAGGAGAAGCAGGATCTGGAGGGTCCAAATGCATGCGTATCGCTGGACGTAGCGCAAAAAGAAAAGAGAACCGATCATAACTCAGATGGTATACAAGCTGTAGTCGGTAAGATGGGAGTGGATGAAATTGAAGGTGACTTTATAGGATAACGCCTCCTATGTTTAACAATCAGCTCCTCGATCATCTTTCAAATGCCACTGCCCGAGAAACAGCCACTCACATAGAATAAAGTGCCTACCCAAACGTATGATACACCGACAAAGATGCCGGTGACCATTTGCGTCTTTGGGACTTGCGGGGAAAGAAAGAGACATTCGATGCTTCGGCCTTTTGGCTTTTGAGCCACTCGGCCAGTGTCAATGGCGAAGGACACCCACTGACAGGTTCCATTGATTAGTGGTTGAAATAAGCGATGATTGAGCCAACACGCACTTGAGCTTGGTTCATATGCTCGCCAATACTGACTTCAAGCTTTACCCGACGTCGAGCTTGCTGGTGTTGGAGTTGGAGAAGAGGATGACGAGCAGTGTGGTTGCTGTGCGTAGAGGCGTATGGGTGGCTAGTTTGAAGGGCCCTATCGGATTGTAGCAATAGCCCATGCCGTATAATCCTTCCTTTGACTCGGTCAAACGGCAGAATGGTGGTGGATCAGTGGCCGCGTAAGGTACGAGACGACTCGTTGGGAGGTCGCAGCGGGGACGTTCCTGGCTATCTTGGATAAGTATCAGCGACGGTCATGGCTATGGCCAATATCCGTGCGGACATCTTTTACGGCGTGGTCGACATCCGCGACGGTCATGGCTATGGCCAATATCCGCGTGGACGTCTTCCTTCGCGCCGACGACGAGTCTGGCCAACGGTCATGGCTATGGCCATTACCCGCTATCCACATGGACGTCTTCGCATAGCTGACATGTCTTTGAGAGGGGACGGTCATGGCTGTGGCCAATACGGCCCTCCTCTAGACAACCACCACGAGAGTCGGGTTGAAAGAAAGGTTCAGAGGATTACATAAATATTTATTTCATTTAAGTTATAATTAGAATGATAACGGTAAGCTCGCTTCAAAATTCTTGTACGTTTTGCTAGTTGGCTGAAAATCCAATCGAGTTATTTCTTGAGATGTACATGCACTGTATATCTACAGAAATCGAAGATCTGCAAAATAACCCGCATCTATGTACTCTCTCCGTTGATGGTACCCACAAAGAGCCTATTAATTCATTCGGAAATCTGTATGAAGCGGTTGTTCGCTCTGATGCTTAGTCTCTCAATGTGCAATGCACTGGATATTACGTGTAAGCAACCAAACGTCGGCTGCATAGAGGGGTTCCATCCAGCAGGCGACACCTTGGAGGGACACAAAATTAGCAAGCGGAGAAGTGGCCAGGCAATCATCATATCCTGTAGATCTGAATCTACGAGAATAATGTTGAAACCATAGGACGGTAGGACGACCACGGAGCGAAGATGATGTGCTGAGAACAACGGGCGGAGATATACAGCGGCTGGAAAGTCGTGCATTTGAAGACAACCCGTATGGATTGTGACAGCCTGGAGTCTTCCTGCAGAATTCGCCAGAGACGAAAAACATTCTGTGTAGCATGAGGCCTCTTCCAGACGTATGAAGCGAAGTACGACCGTCTCAAAGGCACCGGCGGTTAGAACTTGCGCCATGGCATGAGCACTGGTGTGTATATCGAGATGTTTGATGCCAGCTAATGACGCCGAAGCAATGGAGCTTGGAATATGGTTGACGTAAAATGCGATCTCCAGGCGTTTTAGGAACAGGAGGTGAGGGAATTGTTCTAGCATGGCAAATACTTCACAACCTCCGGCGAGACCAACGTGGAGGATGGGATTGTCAATATGTAGAACCAGACTACGGAGGTTGACAAATCGCAATAGGTCTTCCAGTCCAACCCGGGTGATGCGCCCTTTCAACGATAAAGATTCGACGTTGACCACACATGGAGCTTCTGAAAGGTCACAGATGTAGTGATCGAGGAGGTAGTAAGACTCGAGGTGTACGTCCACCAAGTCAGAGCACAGATATGATATAGTCAATGGTGTCCCTTTAACTGATGAACATCGAAGAGATCTCAATCCACGGAAAAGGGGGAAATAAGGCCTAGAGTAGTACAAGTCGAGGTAGAGACGAGGGTCAATGTCAATTGCCTCATCGGAATGACAGGTGGAAAAAAGGTGGTGTATCTTCTTCACGCGCCAGGCATACCGATCGAAACGTGTCCACATGACCAGCCGGATGCGACCTTCATGCCGGGACATGGTCTGAAACGAACGATATCAATTATAAGGACTAGTGCAATCACGCAAATGCCACACACCCAAACACCATTTTGGCAATGAAGTCCTGGAAGGAGTTTGAGAAGAGGCAGAGGTGACGGTAGGACCTCCCAGAGATATCCTATCGCCACGTTTGAGATTTGAGAGGAAACTAGGCATAAAGAGTAGAGACCAGGTCGATCGAGATGGCCCAGAATGCGCCCTCGAATGCCGCTGTCCACCTTGCAGAGGCATGCCTTGTGAGTGTAGAACTTGTTCAAAAAGCCACTCCTGAAAACTCACCTCGTCGAGGAGCATGGTCGTCGAGGTCGCGGGTCATAATTGGTGGTATTTAACGGTTGAGCCACGCGGTAGCCACACACGTATGGACTGGCTCTCTTGCCACATTTACTAGAACAACGCCGGGGAAAGACATCGTCACGACTTCAATGGCTTTGGGGACCTGCACTACCTTTGTGTATTTGCTGATGGTGGCATCCCTGGTCTTTCAGGACATGACCAAGCTCAAACGGAACTACGCATTACAATGAAGACGAATTAACAAGTGGCGGGAAGTGGCAAATTTCAACGATCCTTTGACCTTGTGAAGACCCATTGGTGGATCACGCATGGCGGTGCCAGGTGAAAGAAATCGAGTGGCTCATCGGTGGCCTTCTTTGAGACATGATGTGGGATGGAAAGGTTTAAATGTGAGTCTGCGAAGATACAATTGGGTAGTACATTCTCCCTTTGATCTTGCTCGACAGGTAATACTATAACACCAGCCACACCGAACTTCTAAGTCGAAGCTGCTCGGTACGTTCCTATGTAACCAGTACCTGCGTCAAGTTATGCTGACTACATATATCAGACTGTTGATCATACCTCTATTCCATACGCTTCCTACAACATGAATCCTAAAATCCATCGCTTGCGCGCCATTGCCACCCACGAGATACGCAATACCATGACCAGAAAGGTGGGGTTCCTGCCTTCTCGATTTACTGTCGCTTATGGCTCTCCAGAATTTTGCATGGGATGTGATATCTCTCGAAAGCGAGCCTGCAGCTTCCTTTGAAGGCGAAATTTTCTCAGCAGCGCGGGTCAGTAGGTGGCGGAATCCAAAAGTTGCAAATTGGATAAAATATCTCGACAACACCAATGCTCATACTCGTACTTAGGAGTTTGGTGTACGTCGCTGGTCGGAAATTTTCTTCAGTAATATGATTCTCTCGAGACACATCCTCCACATGAGATTCAAAGCAGTAGGAGTGTCATGGTGGATTAGCCAGGTGCCGTCACAAAACAAGTCGGCACCAGCGTCCAGCCGAGCGACAAGTAGAATCACGAACCATTCCCACGCTGCACTCTTTCATCCCAATCTTCCACCACATTCTTCGAAGACGCGTCCATAATCGCGCTTCGAGCATCCGTTCATTCTTTGACCCAACCCACCCGCCCTCTTTCTCATATAATTGATTAATATCGGTATCCTTGGTTCATAACGGTCGTATTATCGGCTAGAATCAACTGCTTTCTTGCTGTATCCTATTACTCACTGGTCTTATGCTACTTTATCCTTTATCGTATCATCATTACTTATAGATACCTACCGTCAGATCGTTTCATATCACATTAGTTACACCACAATCTCTTAATGCGTCATTTTGCATTGCATCCATCATGATGATTATCCTTTCAGACAAACTGGTCATCTTACCGATTGCTACAAGTAAAAACTCACCGAGCAATATTGTTCCCGCCCACCCAGCGGCCCAATTTGCTCTGTGTTCCGAGCTGAGCTAACGCTCAGCCCCAGCCCAACCTCACATCTTGTAGCCGTCGTGATTCGATGACAGACGAAGCTGGATCGCTTGCAATGCCGACTTCATACCTCTCCCAGTGGCTGTATCATCATTACCTTGTCTGGAAACTGTCCCGTTGCCATGGAATGCTGATCACCATGAGTGTTAGGACGAAGCGCTAGCGGGCTAGAATCGTGGATGTAATTGACCACGACTACATAAGTTCTTCGTGTGGTGATCATCCCAATCATCTCGGGAGGCGGAGCGCTGGTTTGCTGGAGTTAAAGTCGATAGAAGTGTCCACCCGCAGAGAGACGTGACTACGGGTCTCTGCTCGACGTGCAACCGTTCGGTATGCAGCTGGAGTTAGGTGTGCCCGCCATCCATTTTCGTATCTCCATCCCATCTTAAACACTCTGAGCCTTCACTATTGCTTCACTACCTCCTAATTCGAGGAGTCTGGACTTACAATCCCTCTTGCAAGTTGCGATGAGCGCCACCCCCGGGCCGAATTTACAACCACGTGTTTTGTTGCAGTTCACTGCGATGTGGCTCATCCTCAATTCTTCACCACGCCCCAAGCCACCGTGTCATCTGAAAAGTCGGCCAAACGTCCATCAACTTGAATCGAACCTTTCTGAAAGGATTACAAACAAGCCATCGATGCCAAGGCTGCCAATGGCGTCAACTCAGGGCATAGTAGACAAAGGTCGTTCAATGAAAGGTGCCCTCACGACTCAAGATCTCTTTGACACCTAACCTTTGTCTTTGAGACTAGGGCCAGATACATATATAGCGTCCTTCGCCACTTCTCCGTATTGGCGTGAACCCCCACCATCATTGAGATTGAGCATCCTCCAAACAGTCCTGTCCCGCACAAGGTAAATTTTGTTTCTTCTTAGAAACTGTGAATCTTAAACGTTTACTTTTCGTCAACACTCATTCTGATATCTAAGTACTCATGGAGCCTACACCCTCTATCTCAACGCCGAGACCTCCCCGAATACTTGGAGTCTCTGTATCATACCTTTTGGGTAACGAATCCATCATACTTGCAGCGGCCGCCGGACTCATAAATTTCAAGAACTCATGAAGCAAGACCTCATCGATTTCGATGCAGAATATAAAATAGGTGCGTTCCAGCTACCCGTACAGGTTTATCATGGATACTCACCGACGACGTAGACCAACCCTGGAGCAATAAGATGCAGAGCAATCTCATCGCAACAATTGCTCAAAATATGCATGTTCCACCATTAATTTTTTGTAAGCAGACTCCTTCATGAAATACTAATACTAATTATCAATTTATCGCCGTCAGCGGTGACTCGATCGACTGACGGCAATGAAAGACGAGTCTGCGTTGATGGAAAAGAGCGTCTGGTCTCCATCTTACAGTACTTTGACTCGTTTCTCTTCTTTACCTGATTCTAATCTTTCTCCGATAGGTTTTTTTCTGGTGAAGTAAGTGCGAAATGTTCCCAACACGAACTGTCCAAGGCTTAACTCATGCTATTCCTCAATTGTGTAGATCCCATGTGAGTTTCCGTTCACTTTTGAAACCCAAATTCTAACCATCACCTTTCCAGACGAAGACTTGTAAGCTGCCTCATCCTCTATATCCCTCTATCAGTAAACATTCGCCTAATTCCAGGTCTTCAAAGAAGAATGCATGGGTATTGCCAAGCGGGAAAGCCAAAAGGCTGCTTCCTTATCTTCCGAATCGCATTGTCGAACACTTGAAAGGAAAGCAGATTATTATCGTGGAGTATGAGGAGCTGGGCGTTGAGAACCAACGCAAGATATATGAGGTATGTGGACGCATCCACTGTTTAAATATGCTTCTCATTTGACTGCATGCACAGCGTGTTCATGTTCAAGGTCGGAGCTAGGTTCACAGTATCCAGACCTTTCAGGGAGAAACCCCTCCATTCTCCGATCCTGTCGTTTTTCTGTGCAGTAGCCGTCTACTGTGGCCACCTTCACCTCGTTTTTAAAGCGGATTTTCTTCGAGCGGATTGCTTCAACATAATTTAGGTACATTTCTGTCGAATCGTTTACACTTGGTGTTGTTTTTTGTATCTCGAATGGATGTGATGCTCCCACTGATTCACAAGCGGACTGCGAACATAGATAGCAGGAATTTTGGATTATACACAGCGCAAAGTAGTAGGAGAAATGTATCATTGAAGTAATGTGAATAATTTGTACAACACCCATCCAGTAAACGATCAAACAGCAACTGTAGTAAGAATGGAACGACAGCAACCGTGAGATGCATCTACCACCTCTAAATTTTCTCCTGTTGTGAGCAATGAGATTGCCCATTTCCTTGGAACATTAGCAATTGTGTGCTCATTTGTCTCTACTCGGCATCGAAACACAACCACATTTAAATCGTCCATCCGCCGATAATAATGTGCTGGTTGATTGCATAACACACACCGAATTTCAACGCCATTGGGCCGGAAGCGAAGAGCAGCCCCTTTCAGGTGAAAAAGTGTTCCTCTTTCCCATGCAAGGATTGATGCATGTGATAGTAGATCGACTTGGGCACACCTCTTTAGAACTTTCCCGATATCCTCAGAACCCAACAGGTAATAATCCAAGACATTGTATAAAAATGTCTTCGAGATCAGCAAGGGATCAATTGCGGGACCTTGGGGAGTAAAAGCCGCTGAAAATCCAAAGTCCATCCTGAAACATGGTTAGGTTGGGTCGAGAATTTCGTCTCTAGAACACACCCAGCATCAATTAACCCAGAAGGGTTATGGGCGAGGAAGCCACCGCAGGTATTCAGTAAGAGGATTGACTTGGCGAACTCCCTCGGAAGAACACCTCCTAAGACGTGAGAGATAATCTCCAGATATAAGGTAAGCACCGTGCAATAAGAAAGGATCTTGCAACATACCTCATTCAACGAAGTGGCTTTTCCAGGCCCGTAGATAAGATTGCCTGTACACGGGTCTGAATGTGTCTGCACCAGGAGAATAAGGCGACATGTTGGGTAAGACCTGTAACACCATGAACCACATCGTCATGAAACTCTAAGATGAGACGCACTCTTTAAATTTCCGGATCTGAATTTGATATGCCTTAGCCGTCTGCTGTTCCAATTTCCCTCCCAAGTCTTTAAATGCCAAGGGGAGGATGAGAATCTCCGATTCCTGTTGTCTTCGATGTAATTATAAGGATATGGGTTGGAGGGGAATTAATGCTTACCTTGGTATGATAATAACCTTGGATCTGGGCTTCGAGAAAGGTGACGGAAGCCAAAAAATGCGGTGTTTCTTGAAGGAAGACTGAAATAAAAATGGTTGGGGACGTATCCATTCCAGAGTGACTTGAGCCATGGCTTCTGGACGGAATTGGATACTCAAGGATCAATGAGTAAAGTGTACAATGCAAAGATCGATGAACCTACGGGCAGCGCAACCTTTGATTGTTTGCAGCATTTTGGACAAAGAAAAGTCTCCATTCTCAGAACTTCTGAAGGCAAACAACCAACTATGCCGTCTTGTTGGCTTATGCAAGCCGAAAACGACTCGCAAACCTGACAAGTTCTGACGAGGCCACCTTGCCAACAGAAAAAACAGAGCTTCATTTATTATAAGAGGAGAACACAATCGTTGAAAGAAATAGGCTTACATTGAACTTCAGCCCTTTAGGGGCGGAGGAGCCCGAGCGGATCCCAGCCATCTGGCCAACAGAGGCAGCGGCAGCACGCGAAGAGTTGGTATGGACAAAGCTGGTGCAGGGACTGCGCCTCCTCGCGGTCGCTCCAGGTCTCATTCGACCGAGCTCTGAGGGCGATTGCGAGCGCTCAGAGCCGGACATCATGAAAGCGTAAGGAAAACAAAGGTGTCCAGTTGACAACGGCCACATGCTCGTACCGTGACCTCACCACGAACCTGCACATTGATGAGATTAGAGGACCACTCAGATGAGCCTTTGCTCCATTTTTAAGCCAGCTGTACAATGTATAGTCATGGCTCAAGCTTGGGAGCTGGACACGGCGATTGATAGGCTTTGTCGATCCGTTAAGCTTTGGAACTTCGACTTCTAAAGAACTGTGGGGAGACTCAGACTGTTGTCATAGAACAATCGATTCGTGAGTCACGTGTCACGCCTGATTTCTTCTGATGTCTGATTTCGATCGTTTCTAGAAAAAATTTCTGAGGTTTTTCGAAATGTTGGAAAAGTCATGTGTTTGACAATTTTATAGATAAGTTTTGTTCCTCCGGATTTTCTCTAACCTTCAATGTGAGAGCCATATGAAATAAGCGCTCGGGCCATAAAGCGACGAAGCATGTTTATATATATACGCAAATAGGTTATCGAAATGTGGCTGGGCATATGAATTAATGAGAGTTACTAATACTGGTGAAGTGTCAAACACGTAGGGTGTGGAAGTCTCTGGCCCACGTAAGGAAATGTGCGAGCTCCTTTGGAAGCAAGAGCCGGTAGAGTGTGTCGCGAAGGGGAAATTGTAACCTCAGGGCTTGACCAAAGCTTTGTATGGCAATCGAGGAGATGTTTGGAAGCTGGGCAAGAAGTCTGAGGCCATTCAGTCCAGGCTGACATTCTCGATCATCAGCAGATATACTGCCAAAGGATGTAAGCATATGAATGCGCGTCAACTGAGGCCATGAGCTGACAATCTTCTTGATATCGTCATCGGTAATGCTGATATTCAAGACATGCTGCCAACTATGCACTTCGAGAACGCGGATTTTCTTGGCTGAGAGTAGAGGGGAAATGCAGCGAATGGCGGGAAAGTCATGATTAACACCACTCTCGCTACGAAGAATGAGTTCTTCAAGGGATTCGGAGGAGCTGCGTGATAAAGATTCGAAGCAGGTGTGATAGGATGACACGAGCTCTGCTTCCTTGAAACGAAGGAATACCGTTTGGAAGGCGCCAGCTGCTAGGATGAGTGTCATAAGGTGCGCTGAACCCTCTAGCTCCAGATGTTCGACACCGACAAGGGCGCCCGCTCGTAATGATTTGGGTGACTCAGGTGTTGACAGCGGATTTCCAAATTCTGACAAGGAGAGGTAGCGGACCTTAGGAGGAAGGTTGTTGAGGAAGGAAAAGATTAGAGTGTCTTGAGGCTGTGGCGGCGCCTTCTCGCTAATGATGAGTTTGCGGAGAGACTGAAACGCTCCCATAAGCTGAAGCGCACGTTGGGTACGGAAGATGGGTCCACACAGGGAAAGGCACTCCAGCCTCTTGGCGCTCGGTACAAGGGCTTCAAGAAGAGCGTCCATGTCTGAGACATATCCGGCAGAGAAGTCTGCGAGTGCATCGACGCGACAAATACAGGAGAGTGATGGCCCAGGGCTGAGATATAGGTCGGGTAGAATAAGAGATCGCAGATTTGGAAACAGCGGGCGTGAGGGGTTCCTGCTTTCTTTCAGCTGTCGGAAGATGGAAGGGTTGATATCAAAGCCTGACATGACCTCACTCGTCGACATATTGATGAAATGGCGTATGAATGGAGCGTAAAGATCAAAACGCTCCCACTCCCAGGACGCGATATTTGTAGGAATGGGCATCTGGGATAGCAATCAAAAAATATTAATTATGATTGAATGACCAGACTCACCCGACAGTGGAATTCCAAGCCCGGGATGAGGCATAGCGCATCAAGAACAGAAGGAACAGTATTCCAGACGATCTTTCTTGCGGTGAGAAATGTGATGGGTGACACACGCATTAACGAAGATAATGAAACGCATTGGGCATATCTGGCGAGAATATCCACCAGATACTCGTTCCCAAAAACCTACCAGAAGCCAGAAGGTTAGATCGAGTCGGATGGACAAGACAAGACACACCTTGTGCTCATTGGAAGAGCAATGAACTGTTGACACATGCGGACGGCTTATTTTGACAGACTCTGTTCTTGAACTGAAGACGCGCATTCTGAGGGGGCTGCCTTCGATGGGGAATAGGCGCAAAGACTCACGTTCGACAAGGTAGATAAGCCAATTTCAACAAAGAGGGAATCCGAATAATGATAAAGGATGCGATAAAGAGTGCCAATCAAGCAAGTACGACCAATAAGCGCCACTCGCCAGCTGAGTTCGATCCTTTGAGGGACGAAAAGCCATGGCTTGGTGGCAAAGCGGAATGGAGGATAAAGGGATATGCGGCCCGTGAAGCATTACTAAGCATGCAAGCGGCGACATTGACCGCAAAAGCACCTTTTTGGACTCCAAACATTCACATCCCAGTCAATGCCTTTGCGCTTAGTCAAAAGAGTCTCTGCATATCAGTACGTTCTGGTACGTGCCAAATATAATCGGCAGGAGAAAGTCAAAGCTGTCTTTGTTTCGTTCGGTTTTCTCAAATCCCCGTCCGCAGCACTCCCACAAGACTTGTTCAAAGGTTCGGTCTGAGTGGCGACCAGGTCTTACGCACTTGCCACTGAAAGATGGAAAAGGGCTCACGACAGAGGCTGCAAAGCCAGCCTCTGCTTTCTCAGGTACGTCCCAATTACTTTTGTCGCATTATGTCTAACCTTCTGTCATGCGTTCCAGCGAGCAATATCGGGAGTGGCGATAGAAATCTTTCTTGTCCATTGTGCATGCTTGGGTGGTACCTGGGCTCGTCTCGTGTTCCTCACTCACCCTTGTGAGGGTATATATACAGCACTGGCTTTGGCGAACGGGCATTTAACCCAACATGCCGCAGCTTTGGTGAGCCACGTTCAATATTCCTAGACGTTCACCTGACCTTTCGCCTTAGGTGCCGCCTCCTTCATCCCAATGAGCCGGTCGTCTTCACTGCCCAGGATGGTTTTGTACTGCGCAACGCTGCATTAGGTGCAATCGAAGACAAGAAATCACGCACTTGCGTTCAGCTGCGATACACGGTAGAGGGGGGATCCGAGCAATCTATCATCATATGTGCGTTGACTCCTGCGAAGGTGACTCCGTAACTTCATCAACGGCAGTGGTAGTCACTGATCGTTATGTTCTAGACTGAGCAGACTTCGCTGGCTATTTGCCTAGAACCAGGCATGCAATATCATATTGACGCCATAGGTGACAAGTAAGTCCACCCATATCTGTGATTACGCGAATCTTTCCTGATTTATTTCAGCTCCGTGCACCTTGTGGGCGATTACAGTGAAGTCTACCTGCTTGCTTGTCTTTCTTATTTCCACTGACCTTGTAATTAAATATGAGGTTGTCCGTCTCTGCCACTCCCTCGATCGGATCCTCCGACTTTTCTACCTGTATCCGTCCCTGTTCGGAAGCCATTGACTCCAACGATACGGCTGCCCATTCTGAGCCCAAACCCAGCTCGCTCACCTCAAATCCAATCTCCGCACCCGCACCCAAAGCCTCAGGCGCGAAAGACGAGCAGCATCGCAGCGGTGATGGTTACGAGGTCCAAGACGAAAGGTGAAGTGACCAAACCTCCAGGAGTAAATCCCGTTCATCTCATTGGAGATCTAGATGATGTGGAACTTCCTGACGACCTAGGTCGTACTTCAAGTATTGAAGCTACTTGTGCTATTAACCCGCCAGGAGTTGTTCACACTCCGAAGCCAGGCATGCTGAATCGTCTTAGTCCCGCTGTCCGTACTCCAAAGCCCTTAGGAGATTTCCCAGTTATTCGTGCGCCGAAGCCAAGCACACCCGATCGCCCTATATGGATGCCCGTCCTAAATCCACACCCCGTTCTCTCTCCTAGAGTCTCACCTACCCGCTCGGTAATCAGCGCTCGGGCAACCAAAAACCCCATTACTAAACCCACCACTGGCACCCCAGCTGCTATTCCCAGAAAACGCGGCCGTCCAAGGAAGTCCCAGATGCAACTAACCAGGAAATCAGTTTCGAAGGTCGCAACAAAGTCCATAACCAAAACTCAAAACCTCAAAGTAACGACTGGCAATAATGGCGACCCCACAGCTCCAGCAATGCCCTCACAATCTGTGATCTCCCGTAACGATGGCAAATCCTCTGGCGTAGACAGTTATGGAGAACAGCCGATTCCACCATATGTCTGGGTGCGCGACTGCACCATTGGCAAGGGTCGAACAGCCCAACCTGGTAACCAAGTTTCTATCAGGTTCAAAGGCCGGGTTGACGACTCAAAGAGGATTGTGTATGATGAAAATGTCAAGGGGAAGCCAGTGTGTATATTCTCTACCTCTGAACCGCCAAAACTCACGTCTGTTTTATGTGTCAAGCTTACATTTGTCATTGGTAGCACGGGCCCGGAGATTCCCTCTGGTGGGTCTGTCTGTCTCAAGGCTTGTGGAAAGGAGCTCATGTGTCGTTGAGGTCTATCTCAAGGTTTGACAGGAATGGCCGTCGGCGGTACGCGACTCATCTATATCCCTCCTTCACTTGGCTTCAGCAGTGAACAGCACGGAGTTATACCGCCGAACTCTAGGCTCGTCATAGGTGATTGCAACGCTTTTAGAGCCTCTGGGGTGTTACTAATCAAAATTCGACATGCCAGAATGCCGTCTTGAAGATATCTCCTCGACCTCCTCGTAGTAACGGCAGTTTCTCATTGGAGCGTACCTTTGGTTATTCCAGCTGCTCTTCATTCGCCATGACCTAAGTATGGAAGACTATGGAACAGTGCTTCATGTGCCATGGAAACTAAGGACGACACAACATTTTCCTGAAGGAAGGTTACAGGTAATGATGTAAACCAAGGAGCAGAGTGAGGGCGAGGAACGCATATGCCTGCGGATGAGTTTATGTTGCGTATCAATATTATTGCCCATGATCATTGATATTTTCCAGGCCTATGCTTAACTCTCGTGAACAGCCATTGAATGTGTAGACTGAGATGAAGGACGGTGTGTATTTCGATCGACACTGTCTGCTAAGAGTTGATGAGGCACCACCTCGCCAACAATGTGCCACTTTCGCGAGAGTTCGACTGTGACATCTACGTTTGGCATCATTTGCGACTGCAGCAAATACTGGCAACCATAAACGCACCTTGATCACACCACCGCCACCACTATTGCTGCTCAGTGAACAACACTGATGATAGGAACCATCTTATTTCACTACCTCAAGTCCGAATTGCCGGACTTCACTCCTACAAGCTTCAAGATGCTCGTGAACCGAAAGTTCATACCAGAGCTCGAGCGGCTTTATGCGAAATTTGTGCGAGAGGGAATCATTGAAGGCTTCAAGCTAGACAATTACGAATTCGTCTTCGTGTAAGTCTTTTAATTTACTCGTGTCACTTCATTGGAAGCCGACAAGTTTTCGGTAGTGGTGATTCCAGTATGCGCTACCCCGACGGCGACTACGCATGGCGTTTACGGGCCTTTGACGTGAGGACCGGCCGCCATGCCTTTCTCTGCGACATCTTCTCGCTGTTCGAAGAACGCGATCCACATTACGAACTGGGTGGTGCTGGGTGGACGGGCAATGTACCTCTAGGGGAGGACACCGTTACAATTTCGTGAGTGGCTGGCCCTTGAAAGCAATGCACCGCTCCTTACTTTACTTCAAGTTATGATTTCTAGATACTCAACGGAAACGGTCATAGTTGTCGAGCGTCTTTTTCCCTCAATTTCGTTGTATCTTGCTCTCTCGTGACTACAAATTATGCTTGTTTCGTGCTTATCTGCATGTTCTGCTCCTCGGAAGGATAGCAAAGTCCTGCCCCCAATCCGTCTACGTCTAGCAAAAGAAACGGGGTGGGATCTACTGTTAGAAAGAAGAGGTCGGTCCAGCGCAGATTGTGTTGTTGAGAGCTAACTTGAACCGACAATACCAGATGTATCCTCGTCACTTAGTGCCCGTTTTCGGAACCGTATGAAACCACTGTCACTATCACATTATAAACTGACGCCAACCACTGCTCACTTCGGTACATCTTGATCAATGCTCGAACAGAATAGGTACGAATTTAGTTAACTTTTGATGCTACTTGCACCTTATGTTGATTCATTGAGTAGGATTTACAAACCCTTTCAGCTACCCGATCTCGGTGTTTCTTTCAAATGTGCATCTACGTCCTCCGTTTTTGTTCTCATTCGGGAATTGTACTGGGCCTGACACCGCCGCTTCTACCACCCAGGGCATCGAAAACCCTTGGCATCCTCCTCGTCTAGTCCATAAGTACTTGGGATATGACCACTACCTAGAGGTGGTCCGTAGAGGTGGTCCGTATTGGCCGTCGCGGTTATTGATGCTAGCCAGGAACATCCCAGTCCTCTGACCGTCTCGTGCCCTATGTCTCTGGCGGTCTTACGAGCGGGCTGAGCTGTCCCGGAAATTAGACGAGATCATCCAGGCCGGATATTAGATTGGTGCCACTCGACTGGAACATAGCGAACTCACAACGCGAGAGAGGGGGTCGAATCCAATGGAATAGGATGCGGAGAACAGACGAGGGCGACGGAGAGAGGGAGGGTAGATGGAAATGTGGCTATGTGAGACTGACTGCATTGCAGTCGTTGACAGTTGATGCAAAGGCGGGACTATCTTTACGCCTCGGATACCCCATATCCACATTCTTAAGCCTCCCGTATGTCCTAGATGGCAAGGGCAGACATTTGTTAGGTATGGATGAATGGGAGGGGACTCTGGCATCGACACGCCTATACTTAGCCACCTCGTCCTTTGTTCGACATCTTCTCCTGCACCCCCACACAGTTCCCTCAACACCTTTTATTTTCTCTTCTTTCGCAGTGACATCCTTCGCGTGTTCCGCGACTGCTGTATCTCCGGCAATCTTGCGAGTTGCGAGGATCTAGGCTGGAGATTAGATTGGGTGGCAGGCTGGATCAGATCAGATGACAAGAGATGGAAACGACTGGGGAGACCTGGCGGAGTCGAAAACCGCGACGAGAGGTATTGGCAGGATGGGTGGGTGGAAGGATCGGGGACGTACCTGTTAATTATCACCACCCCGTCCCTGGTCTTGTTTCGCAATGATCCCATCCAAACGGTTCACACGATTCCAAAAGTCATAGGTGAGTAGTAGCACGATCATATGTTTCTGTACTCACCTGTGGCCTCCCTTCAGAACTCAACAATCCATTTTCACCCCACTTTGAACCCCCCAAATCGTTTAAGAACATTGCCTGACAATGTATAGATGAGAGGACACCTTGTCTTCTTCATGTCGTGCAGGACATGCCCCGAACTTATCAGCTTCGGCGTATACACGCTCCTGCGCTCGCCCCCTTGGTTACCTTGTTGAAAGGAGTACAATGACCCACCGAGCATTTATATATCCTACTTGGTGCTTAGTCCTGCTTGACGGACCCTCAGAATCCTATCGCACGAAATGACCGGTGAGTTGAGAACCTCTGAATCTAAAGATGAACACTGAGCCTCATATGATCATCTCTACGTTCAGCATTTCCCAACTTCAATTCCGTAACGACGCTGCTATCTAGCAGTTAGTGTCACATTCCTTTTCTCTGACGTCTGAAGACTCATTCGTGGTTGTAGTGCAGCTCAAGACCAACATTGTCGCGTCAAGGATGTTTCTTCCTCCCGGCCCCAGCGCATATCCGAAAGACCATATCAATGACCTTCCACCTTCGATCCTCATTCGAATCCTTGACGAAGTATTGAACAACCCCTTCCTCGACCCAAAGCTTCCAACGTGTTTCCAGACATCAAACTTGAGCACTCAGAACTCCAATATCGCAATTGGCGCTGGCTCTGCTGGTTTATTGGCGTCAACCCCAGTGAGCCCTGTAGGCATGAATGGGTCGGCGGCGGCAGGCGTGCCTGCACCATTGGCACAGTCACCCGCCACCGTCATTCCCACCTTTGTCAAGCCTTCAAGTCCAGTTGACCCGCAACAGTACCCCGTCTTCACCTTGGCCCAATCCGACTACTCGAATTTCAATCTAGCAGCAATCCGCGTCTTAACACCCTTCGAGCTTTCACAGATTTGCCACAAATGGCGTGTCTTCGTCCAGACTACCCCGAGGTTGTGGAGGAAGATCGAGGTACACTCTCCGACGGATTGTCATCTGTGGAGGGTCGAACGATGGATGGAGGCAGTTGGCGGGCCGTTGGATGGGGACGGCAAAGTTCAAGACCTGGAAGTGGTCCTCAGGCAGTCTGACACTCAAGCTCGTCGACGGCGCAGGTGTCTGAATGGTGGAGGAAACAAGAACGAGGATGACCTAGAGGACGACGAAGAACGCGCTTCAATCAAAGTGCTCCAGCTTCTGGGTCGGAGAGTTGATAAGTGGAAGAGCCTCCGAATTGAACTCACTGGCTGTGGAGTCGCAAACACTGACGGTGGTCTCTCGTTCTGGGTCTACAATTTTGCCTCCTGCCTCGTCATACACCACCACGGAGGACAGATCCTTTCCCCGGTTTTTGTAGTGTATGGGATATGGGACGCCCTGCAAGGTCTGCATAGCGTGAAAAGTCTTGAATGGAGTGCTGATGTGCGTATGTCTCGTTCTTACACCCTTTGATATCTGACTGACACCACTTTCCTCATATTCGCAGTTCACGCCTGGCTCTGCCACGACCTCCATGACGAGATCATTCGGCAAGACTCTAACATCACTTACCATCCACTCGCCTGTCGGCGTGGATGAGTTGCTCGAGAGGCTCGAGGTGCTGCGGTGCTGTTCAGCATACAGATGCCTATCTTATGAATGAGGACGAAACTGATATGGACATGGATGTCAACGTTGACGACGAGATGAACCTGGACAATATCGAGAATATCCCGCCTCGGACAGCAGAACAAGGACGGCAGAGATCTGGACGCATGCTCCTTCCATCGCCCGTCTCGCTTGGCATCGTCTCCCATGCAAATATACCTCTCTCACGGCTCCTTCAAGGGCTCCTCCTACCAACCTTGTCCTCGCTCGAGATCGTCACCGATGACCCAGTCGACCCCGTTGACGTCCACCAACTCCTCGTGGACTCTTGGTGCAGACCAGGTTACAGGTGGGTCACGTCGCCACTGACAGTCAAGGCGCACTGTGTGGTGTGAAGAAGCTGAGGCTACTCAGGATGGAGATGGACGAGGATGCTGTGAGGATGTTAGAGCGGTACATACCGTCGATTCTGCCCTCTCCTCTCACACTGACCGACTGCGAGTATCACTATGATTACGATGCAATGCGACAACCGCAACAATTTTGCCTCTTCCCAGACCTCGAGGAAGTTACCCTCAGGACTATCGCAGCAGATGTGGACCCAGGTGTGGTGATGAGGATGTTGGGCTCGCGGTTCTTCAATCCACCCGTACCATCTGCTCAGGTGCTCTTCGCTTAGCCTTGAAAACAACCCCAAGTGTCGAAATCCATATATGGCTCACAGGGCGAGACAAACAGAAGATTCAGGTTATAGATTATAGTACTACTTTGAGGTGTAAATGACAGTGACAGGTGAAGACCCAGAGCGTATGTGATGGAGGTGCCAACGGAACTCTGAAGGGATAAAAGGACAAGACGTAGAAATGGCGGGGTAAGGCCATGGCACAACTAACTGGCTCGAGTTGGTGCAAGTAGAGTAGGACTGTCATCCGATCTGATGGGTGAAAATACGCATCTTTTGTAGGATAGGTCGTAGATTGTGGGTTGTGACAAAGCACCAAAGCACTTTTATGAATCATAACTTGGCATCAAAGGTGTGGTGTTTATTTAACGCACGTTGGAGGCCAAGGCAAAAGTTGACTGGCCAAAGGAGATGTAAGCAATATTGGTGTATCGCGCGGGTGATGTCGGGTTGATGGTGTTCTAGGATGAGAGGATAAATTTGATAAATAGGCAACGAAAGCGACCGAGAAGGTTATCAGAGACTGGAGGCGGAGAGTCAACCTAGAACCATATTGTCTTCCTCCATGGGCGCCCTCGGTGTCGACATCCTGGGTCGCCTTGATGACGAACCAGCCTCGGTTCTCAAAGAAGCAGTTGGCGGAACAGGTTGGACGTGCAAACCAGGTCATTGAGGAATAATATTTGGCAGAACTTCGATTGGCTGCTGCCAGGGGTTTGAACCAGCAGCAGTAGCTGACATGGTCGGCACAGAACCTGTGATAGTCTCTGCTCTCCTTCTCCCAGTGGTATCATGTGACGAACCAGCGGGTCCAGCGGATTGAATGTGGAACGACAGATAGCTGCTGTTCATCGGATCCTGCTGGTTTTGTGCAGACATTGGTCGCAGTGTGGGTCTTGGTCGAACATGAGGCGCTGTTGGTTGTATCGTCCGCTAGACTCAGCCCGGGCAGTAGCGATGGCAGGAGTGATCGAAGGGCTGATAAAAGTCGCATTTGTCTGCTTTGCAAAGGACGGTGCACCAGATGCTGGTGCTTGCCTTGCCGAACTTTTGGATCTGTGCTAAGGGGTTCCAGGGGGATGCATGAGCCACTGATGGTTCATGGAAATGGTTTGCCACATGATTGCAAGCCAGGAACAAACAAGCAACCAGTTTGCTTGGGTTAAGACACTGGCAAACCAGGCCAAGACAAAGGCAGATTTTATTTTAAATGTGACTCAGATAGTTGCTGCAGTGAAACAATGGTTGCATCCAGTTTCTACACAATCTTTATTTCAAATGGGCCTCGGATAAATTTCAAATAAATCTCCCATAACAGTGGCATAGTTCCATTGCTTACTTTCCAAATTTGATTAAAATAATGTTCAGGATCTTCTCTAGCTGATCTTTCTTGTAATGCAAGTGAGATTATGAGGAGGGTATGGCAAGATTCACAAGGAATGATATTACTGTAAAGGCACTGTGGGGCTGATGCCACAATTTGAAAAATACATGAGTTATCTCTCAGATTCAATCTGTTGTAATACTGTGTTTTGATTTTGAATAATTTTTGGATAGATCCAGCATTTATCTGCCAGTAATATTGGAATACAAGCCCAGTGAGGCAGAGCGATCAGCTATTCACAAAGGTATTTGACTATAATTATATCTTTACTTATTTTCTAATATATATTTATTAGTCTTTCCAAATGTTCCAATTTGCATCTGCCAGTTCCATATGATGCAGGCTATCTTACACTGGGATAAAGAAGTTGGTGATTCCTTTGAGCCTCAGCCTCATCCTCGTCTTTCTCTTGAGCGGAAGCATCTGCTGCTAAAGGCTGTACAGCATCTACAGCACTGTCGTTTTGGAGAAAAATAGGAAACAAAAGTAGAAGAGTTCAAGGAGTCTGTTCAGAGACTTTGCATTGGATCTACTACCTCAGGAAATGAGATCATCAGATACTTTGAAGCAAATTGGTTTATTCCAGAATGGAGAGGTATTATCAAACTTATGTTTTTATTTTTATTTTTATTATTAATTATTAATTCATAGATCTCTGGACTGATATTGGTCTTCCTGCAGGTGAAGATTGAAAGAAAATGCTTTCTACCAACAACTGGACTGAGAGAACATTCAAGACATTTGATCAAATCTTTTTAGCAAGCCGTGCAAATAAATCATAAGTACTGGTTAAATTTTAAATGCATTTCTAATACATTGGTTCTAGAGCTTATTGTTTAGTGCTGATTATTGCAAATCAGTGGTTCAATTACTACCGTGAATGGAGAAGCCAAGAACCATGATTTAATAAAGAAGAATTTAGAAAAGATGACAAAGCATATGAAATTTGGAGTAGAGAAAAGGGAATTACAGAGTTCAGAACTGAAGATGGACGTCAAGCTTGGAAGGTTGTTGATATTTAAACTATTTGTGGCTAAGAATTTTAGTGCAAAATATTGATTGAGAGCTGCTCTTCTTCACTATCAGGGATAATTTTCTCTTCAGCAAAAGAAGATGGTAAAGTAGTCAATGTTGACAATGATTCATCAAAGACTAATATTATAATCAGTAACTATACAATAAAAAGCAAAAAAAAAATACATATAGTCTTTGGCTCAATTGTACAATCTTCAAGAATGAGTTGAAGAATATATCGCCGAAGATTCCACACATTTTCTGCATTACAATACAAAATTTTGTGCTGTTCAGATGTAACATTGTTGCCCAGATTGGAAAAATCATTGATACCAGCCATCATCATAAAATGCAGCAAGAAAATGAGCATAAATATGCCACAATCATATGCATTGTCCTGGCAAGGTACCACAATCTATAGAATATAATTAGAAATTGTATAAATATTATTAACAAGGCTTACATCTTGTGTTGTTCCAGCAGGTTCAATCTTCCACTGTTGCCAATTATATTGAGTAGCTTGTTGAGCAGCTGGCTCAGCATTCACCCAAGCAATCAAAGTCTTTAATAAAACTTCAGTAAGTATATATTGAAAGAAAAAAAAATTACTGTAAGGACATCAGCTCCTTTTGCATTCTTCCAACCTCTAACCTTAGCATTGGCTTGCTGTGTTGGTTTCCAGCTATCAAGTAGATGAATAGCACTGCTCTCAAAGTCAATAACTGCTAATATCCAGTGCAGCTGATCCATAAGATGAATAGGGATAAAGCAAATAGCCAGTTCAAGAAGATTAATCTATTTCAAAATTAGTTAATAATAAAATGCAGCTATAAAATTTAACATACTTGTTTTCGATAGTAAGTCTGAATGTTCTCAAATGCCTGAGATTTTTTAGGGCTATTCCTCATCTGATACCACAGATTGAGTTTTTGATAAAAGAAAGAGGTAGCCACCCAGAAATTGTAGTCTTCTGATTTATATCAGTGGAGAATAATTTCTCGCCAAGTATTGACAATTTCATCATTGACCCACTGTTTCATCTGAAGACACTTGAGGTCCTCAAATGCAACAGACTCTCGGCCAATTACAAGTTTGGAAGTGTTCTTGACTACATCTGCATATTGAGAGTTACAGATCTATAGTTAAAAATTTTTAGTGTATTTTTTCAGAAAATAAATAATTATAAATCAAACCAATGGTTCTAAAACATCTTCCATTACTGTGCTGCTAGCTGGAATAGGCTTAATATTATATTAGAAGAGAGTTAGACTGGATGTTTTGAAATAATAGACCAGACAGACTATTTCAGAAATATTATGATCAACATCCATCTTTACATCAGCTGGTGGTTGAGTACATGACATATAGTCAGGATGTGGACCAATCTAAAAGCAATTAAATATAGCTTAAGATTAATTAAGCAAACCTACACATTCAATACCATTTGGAAATCCTTCCCAGTCTGGAAACTTGCAAAGAAAGTCATGTAGGACAGAAGCTTAAAGTCCAACAGAATCTGAAAGATAGTTTTCCATAATTGTCCTCCAAAGTGTCTTGAGACCACTGGCACCAAGTTTACGTAGAACCTCTTTGCTATCATCAGATGAAGGTTCAATTTTAAAAACAATAAGAAGAGCAATTGTTGAAGCCCAAAAGCCACATGATGATCCATCTTGCTGTATGTCCAAGCAGATTGGAGTATAGTTTTTAACAACTGTTTTTTTGGGCTATTAAAATAAAATCAATAAAATCAATTGTATAATACTTGAATCATACCATATGATCACCATGCATTGGATTGAAGAATTGGGCAAAGAATGCAAGTGGATAAACATCAAACTGCTTTTGATGTGTTTGAAATGATTCATAACACAAAAGATCTTGCTGCATCTCTTGATAGATCTTTTCAAAAACCAACCAATGGAAGTTGTGATATTTGAAAATCAAACAACGCTCCAGATTGGTGGCCTGGCTGAGATGCCAAGAGCAGCTGATCAAAGAGTTCTTGGTAATAGAGGTCTAAAGATATATTAGTTATCTATAAGAAAAAATATAAGCCAAAAGACTTAAGATAAAAATAGATGTGTGCTTATCCATGATCTGCACGCTGCACTAAGACACACTACTAAACCAAATGATACAATTGGCCACAGATGTGACTACCTGTTGGACCGTGTGGCTTGGACGCCTGATGATATGCCGAGGAAGCTGGGCTTGAGAAACTGAGTCAGTGATCCATAAGCTACCAATAGATAAGATAACATATGAGCAGACTCAGTGGCAACAAGACCATGCACAGGTGCAGTAAGCCAATCCAGGCATCCATGGAATGGCATCGTGCTGTGCCCAGTCATGTTTTACTTGTATCCTTATAGAAAGAGACTTATGTGGATAAAAAGCTAAGAGTCTTGGATGATAAGTTGTTGAGACAGTACAAATCCTTGGGTCCATGGACTCGCATGGCCAAGGTAAACTCAATGTAGCATATGGTCGTTTGTAATAATAAAAGTACCGCATCTGAGTAGTAAAAAAAGCCATGTAAATCTAGTAGAAAGATAAGCAAGTAGTACCCCTCAAATTGACATTTTCACAAGTCCATGGACAAGTGTTTATTAAAGCAAGAAGCTTGACTTTGTGTGATAACAATGAGTTGTGATTGATAAAATATAAAAGACTTGATATTTGATTTATAACAAAAGAGTGAAACCTCGAAATAACGACCCAGAGTACAAAGAGTAGCCTCCGTGGCTCTCTAATGTGTCTAAGTGACATAGTCTAAGTGACAAATTGCAGGCCTAAGTGGCAGTCTAAGTGACAACACAAGCCTCAGTGGCACCAGTCTAAGTGACAAATTGTTTGAGCCTTAGTGGCATACGTGTCTTAGTGACTTCAGTTTGTTCTGTGGAATCGTCTTAGTAACAAAATTAAAGAGAAATAAGCCTTGCTATTTTATTAAGAAACAAATCCTAGTATTAAAAATCATACAAAAACCTATCAAAAGAGCGTCCGTGGTATACAGAAATCTAGCGACACTGGTTAATTTGTTAGTTGGTGACACTCTCCCCTCTGACTAGAAGTAGAATTAAATTGATTAGGTATTGCAAAAGAGAAGCACTGTGGTTAGAACACATTCCCACAGGCATACCTATTTCTAGTCCACCTTGTAGCAAGTATTTCACTGGATACTCTCATCACTTCTAGGACATGGTACCAACCAATCTTTATGGTTGCTGTGGTTGGCACTTCATGTCCTGGGGACCGCAATGAAGAGATTATTGTGCCAAACGCACTTCTCAACTACGTCTTTGATGAAGGTTGATCTGGTGATTCATACTGCAACAAGACTCGCGTCAACAATATCCTCGCTGAAAAATGCATCAGTGTGATCAAGAAACAGCTGCAATTCGGTATCTACAGCCTTGGTCTTCCTCCAAATTTGAATGACCGAGACGAGGATTGTGACCCCAATGCTATCACATATGCATGTCGTTACTGGAGTGTGCACCTTCGTGAAGGCCGGAGGCAAGAGGGATTTAATTATGATGATTACCAGGAATTGAACAACTTTCTGGCCCAACAACTAGGGCTCCGCACCTGCATCGAGAACTGATAAGAATGTCAAATTTCCATTGAAACAATGTATTTTAGTATACATTAACTAGGAGTTTTTTTTGGGACATTGTACTTATACATGGGCATTATATATACATACATACTTGCCGTTGCTATTCAGGAGATTAGGCTCAATTACGGTACATTACAACTTGAAAGTCCCAGTAGTTGGAAGCTCAGATAATCGTTTAATTCCTGGCGGCCAGCACATGTGAATCCTCCCTGGCGAAGGTGATCGCCCCAGTACCGCCATGCATATCCAATAGCAGCAGGAATGGAATCTTTCCCTCGCCCCACGCCCGATACACCCTTATCAAACACACAAGACGACTCTGGTTTGGAGACATCAAATCGCAACTGCTTCTTCATCAAGTCGAGGCACCTGCTGGCGACTTCCTTGTTGTGTTCAACCGTGTCGCAATAGAACTCCCCAGACCGGCCATGATTGAACATAAACTCCGGGAATGACGCGTGAAAGACTGAAACCAGGCCAGCTTCATCTTGCTCTTGCATATGTAGTATTGACCGCAGTGGCTGCAACGAGATCCGCACTTGCTTCTTGGTCAACCCCAGCAGCAATGCCAGTGTTTGCGCGCTGATCGGCTCCTTCGCACATATCACTGTCCATAGAACAAGCTGAATGTTCTTAATTTCGCTTTGTTCGTGCTGCTCGTGCTTCAAAGCCACGGATAGAACCAATTTATAGACTCCATCAAGCTCAGCATGCTGCGTCGTCGACTCGGTGACGGCATCCAGGACTGCTTGTAGGCGAGCACTGGAGTCCACATCGATATCTGCCGGATGAATGTATCGTATAGCGGTCGCGGCATAGATGAAAAGCTTCCCAGCACGTTTCGTGAGCAGTTTGAGGTCGGGGGCGGGGATTATGGAACCAAGGGAATCTATGAGGTATTTCTTGATGTCGGCTGTGACGATCGCCTCGTCAATGTCGTGTAGACGAAGCTCAGATGGCGAGTATCCCGAGACCCGCATCTCTTGTTGAATAGAGTGCTCCGGTCGACTGGCGACAAAAGAATTTCATGGGCAGCGTTGCTGCACGTTCGAGTAGTGTTTTCAGAAGCAACCGGACAGTAGAGGGGTTGCTACACTCGTCCAACACATCGATCACGACGACCACGCCCCCGGGTATTGCGGCTTTCACCTCCTGCATGGGCTGCTGTATAAGCATTTTAAATCGGGTGTTGATTCCGGCATCCGAGTCTTTCTCGAGAGCTTTGGAGAGAGCAGCTCGAATCGGCGAAGAGTATTGCGCCATCTGATAGGCGATTGTGGGGATAATGTTGTTCGCATCGCGGTCTTGTTCAGGCCCATTGCGGGAGCAGAAAAAGTTTCCACTGAGTTGCTCGTTCTCTTCCAGCCATTTACAGAGGCTGTACAGAATTGTTGTCT
>Ga0247741_1000360_pt1 | contig 26605 bp, 21 predicted proteins | sample UWRJL213509R2_FD_180945 | JGI IMG/M metagenome (GOLD analysis project Ga0247741, IMG submission 180945) | Plant litter microbial communities from Arlington Agricultural Research Station in Wisconsin, United States - UWRJ-L213-509R-2 | ecosystem: Environmental > Terrestrial > Plant litter >... | reverse complement strand
CTGGCGCGGCCTGCTCCTGTTGCGTGGGCGTGGATTGGCAAGCGAATAAAAAACTCGCCACACTCATTGCCCCCAACAGACGCAAAGGCATTTGTAATTTCACGCGAGAATCCTGCAGCGTAACCGTTTGAATTGATACTGATTTGGAATTTAATACTTTCGATGTTGATACTTTCGATTTCAATAAAAAGTTAAGCATGAATACTTTCTCTACAAATAATCACTAGGAAAAAAGCAAAATCAATAGTGGCCGAAGTTATAGCTTACAAGCTATGACGCAAGGCTCTGGGCCGCGTGCGGGTAATCTCATTCTAACAAGATGACTAGCCGCAGGGCTCTCGACTCGACTACACTTGCCGCACTTAATTTAGCCACTTTGCTTTCAGGCGCTCATTATGCCAAGTTCTGACTCATTCCCCAGCTTTAATTTTTATCACCTGCGTAATTTGCTGTTGGCGCTGCTGTGCCTGCAAATATCTTTGGCGACAGCTGCTGACTTTACCGCAGCACCTAATGCCAATGCCTCGCCAGCAAAGGTTACTAGTTATTCCAATCAAGATGATTATTTGCAGGTCACCGAAGCCTACAAGCTCAACGCCGAAATCAGCGATGCTGGCGATACCAAAAAGCTGCGCCTGACGTGGGTTATAGCGCCCGCCTACTATCTATATCAGGAACGTTTCAAATTCCGTGCTACGCCTGAACTTACGTTGACGCCAACTTACAGCGAAGGCAAACAAAAGTTCGACGAATTTGCCGGTAAGAATATGACACTGCACCACAATCAGGTGACAGTAGATTTTTCGATTCCTGCATCGACAAAACCTTTTGACCTACGCATCACGTCGCAAGGGTGCGCAGAAGCTGGATTGTGTTATCCGCCCTATACCGAATCCCTGCATATCGACACTATCAATAACACGACAGCGCCAGTAGATACTCAAGCAGCAACTCCTGCTAAAGAAGCTGCATCGGTAGACGCCAGCACTCCGCCACCCGAAGAATTTTGGCTTTGGCAGGCAATTTTGTTTGCAGCGCTGGGTGGAATGATTCTGAACCTCATGCCCTGTGTTTTTCCAGTGTTATCAATAAAGGTCTTGAGCCTTGTTCAAGCTGACAGCACGCGTTTACGTCTACACGGCTGGGCTTATACATTGGGCATCATCGCCAGCTTTGTTGGCTTTGCTAGCATTCTATTGATTGCTAAAAGCGGTGGCGAAGCGATTGGCTGGGGCTTTCAATTGCAATCGCCGGGATTAATTACCGCCCTTGCCTATTTATTCTTCGTAATGGGCTTGAGCATGTCAGGCTTGATTCAATTTGGCACAAGTTGGATGGGCGCAGGACAATCCCTTACCCAAAAATCAGGGCTAACCGGCTCTTTTTTTACCGGCGTACTTGCCGCTGTTGTTGCCAGCCCGTGCACTGCTCCGTTTATGGGTGCGGCGCTTGGCTTCGCGCTAACGCAGCCGGCTTACGTTTGTTTAAGTGTATTTATCGCGCTCGGTTTTGGCATGGCGTTGCCCTTGTTACTACTGTGTTATTTACCAAATCTAGCCCAGCGCTTGCCTAAACCCGGCGTGTGGATGGAAACACTCAAGGAGTTCCTCGCCTTCCCGCTTTACCTAAGTGCTATCTGGCTGCTATGGGTGTTAACCAATCAAGTGAGCAGCAACCTCATGGCAGGAGTGTGCATAGGTGCGGTGTTGATCGCATTTGCATGCTGGCTTAATAATCGCCCCGCAATCGGGTTGACGAATAAAATCCACAAAATCATTGCATTGGCTGCGTTGGCAATTGCTATTTTGCTGCCTTATCAGCTGCTACAAAAGAAGCCGAAAAATGCTCGTTGGCAAGCTTATTCACCCGAGCTTTTGCAAGAATTACGCGCGCAGGGCAAACCGGTATTTATCGATTTAACAGCGGATTGGTGCCTCACCTGCCTTGCCAACGAACGCGTTACTTTGTCAAAAACAGAAGTTGAAGCGGTGTTCGATGAATATAAAGTGGTTGGGTTAAAGGGCGATATGACAAATCCCGACCCAAAAATAAGCGTATTATTGGCCGAATACGGTCGCAGTGGCGTTCCGCTGTACTTGTGGTTCCCCGCAAATCGCACCGGTAAAGCGGATGTTTTGTCGCAACTATTAACGCCTACAATCGTTATAGATGCAATTAAGGCCAAGCAATAAACCATTTAAGCGAAGTTAGCTGATATTTCATTCTTTTATAAACACATTGTCCGAAGTTGCCGCATCTTGTTCTTAAAAGACTCGAAAGATGCGGTAACAAGCGCCTAAATCCCGCTTTCGATCAATTTATTACTCAATACTTTATCAATTTCATCAAACTTGCAGCGATTTTCAGCAATTTAAATTAATTTCGCACTCATCGTGGACATAATTAATCTTTTCCGGCAAACTCCCGCCACTTTTTTGAAATCCCATGAAACTTGTGTCGGCCCACTGAGGTCAAACAGCCCGTTCGCAGCTGTTCACAACAATAGGACTCACTATGGCAACAATTTTAGTACTTCACGGCCCCAACCTGAATATGCTTGGATTGCGTGAACCTGGAATCTACGGCGCTGCCACTTTGGACACAATCAATCAGCAACTTACCCAGCTCTCGCTGGATGCTGGCCACCATATTCAAACCCTGCAAAGCAACGCCGAATACGAACTCATCAATCGTATTCATGATGCGCGTAACGAAGGCGTGGATTTTATCATCATCAACCCAGCTGCTTTTACGCATACTAGCGTTGCCTTGCGTGATGCATTACTAGCGGTGGATATCCCCTTCATTGAAGTGCATTTATCCAATGTACATAAACGCGAAGCTTTTCGTCACCACTCTTATTTTTCTGATATTGCCCAAGGCGTTATTTGCGGTTTCGGCCCCAATAGCTATCGCCTTGCGTTGCAAGCTGCATTCAATTTATTAAATCCCTAACTACTAAAATTCAATTTCCCTGCAAAAGAGGATCCTATGGATATTCGCAAAATTAAAAAACTCATCGAGCTGCTAGAAGAATCCAATATCGGCGAGCTGGAAATTAAAGAAGGCGAAGAGTCTGTGCGCATTGCTCGCAACAGCGGCACTATTCAGTATGTAAATGCCCCACTCCAAGGTTATGCACCTGCACAAGCACCTGTTGCGCAAGCAGCTCCGGTTGCCGCACCTACAGCTGCGCCAGCGCCAGCCGCCGCACCTGCAATTGCCGGTCACATTATTAAATCACCAATGGTAGGCACCTACTACGGCGCGCCAAGCCCAGGCTCACCTAACTTCGTTGAAGTTGGCAAACAAGTAAAAGTTGGCGATGTTATTTGCATCATCGAAGCTATGAAAATGATGAACCAAATCACTGCCGACAAAGCCGGTACTATCGAATCTATTTTGGTTCAAGACGGCAACCCCGTTGAGTTCGATCAGCCATTAGTGACTATTGCCTAACAACACTTAAATTGTCTGGCTTAACAGCTAACTGCTGAGGACTTGGTTTATGTTTAAAAAAATTCTAATTGCCAATCGCGGTGAAATTGCCTTGCGCATTTTGCGCGCCTGTAAAGAAATGGGCATTCAAACCGTAGCGGTACACTCGATTGTTGACCGCGATTTAAAACATGTTCGTCTTGCAGACGAAGCAGTTTGTATCGGCCCGAACCCATCGCCAAAAAGTTATTTGAACGTACCTTCAATTATCGCGGCAATGGAAATTACCGATGCTGAAGCGGTTCACCCTGGTTACGGTTTCCTCGCTGAAAACGCCGACTTCGCTGAACGCGTGCAAAAAAGCGGTTTTACTTTTATCGGCCCGGATCCAGATGTTATCCGCATGATGGGCGATAAAGTTGAAGCGATTAAGGCGATGAAAAAAGCCGGCGTTCCAACGGTTCCCGGCTCTGACGGCGCTTTGCCAAACCCAAGCGAAGAACCTGAAAAATGTTTGGAAATTGCGGAGCGTATCGGCTTCCCGATTATCATTAAAGCTGCTGCCGGTGGCGGTGGTCGTGGTATGCGTGTTGTTCACGACAAAGATACCTTGATCAGCTCTATTCAAATTACCATGGGCGAAGCAAAAGCGGCGTTCGGCGATGACACTGTGTACATGGAAAAGTTTCTGCAAAATCCACGTCACGTGGAAGTGCAAATTCTTTCTGATGGTCAAGGTAACGCAATTCATTTGGGCGACCGCGATTGTTCTTTGCAACGTCGCCACCAAAAAGTATTGGAAGAAGCGCCAGCACCAGGAATTCCACAAGAAGTTCGCGAAGCTACTTACGCTGCCTGTGTGAAAGCCTGTATCGATATTAAATACAAAGGTGCAGGTACATTTGAATTCTTGTATGAAAATGGCCGCTTTTATTTTATCGAAATGAATACACGTATTCAGGTTGAGCATCCGGTTTCTGAAATGGTTACCGGCATCGATTTGATTAAAGAACAAATCAAAGTGTGTTCAGGTTTGCCGCTTTCGATCAAACAATCTGATGTGATTATTCGCGGTCATTCTTTTGAATGTCGTATCAACGCTGAAGATCCAAAAACTTTTATGCCCTGCCCCGGTTTGGTAAAAGGTTTCCATGCGCCCGGCGGTTTAGGTGTACGTGTTGATTCACATCTTTACAACGGCTACACAGTTCCGCCGAATTACGATTCAATGATCGCTAAAATTATTACTTTTGGCGATACGCGTGAAATTGCGCTGGATCGTATGCGCCAAGCATTAGACGAAACCATTGTGGATGGAATTAAAACCAATATTCCATTGCAGCAAATGTTGGTGCGCGATGCCGAATTCCGTAAAGGTGGGGTAAATATTCATTACCTTGAAAAGAAACTAGGTAGCGAACACTAAGATTTTGCAATGAGTTGTTAATTCAGCTCATTGAATAAATACCCCAGTGTTTTTGCACTGGGGTATTTTTATTTTGAAACCGGTAATTTATTTTTTGAATTTTAAGGAAGCACTTTAGATTGAGCACATTTAAAACTCGCAGAGCAAGCGCTGATGACATCAATATGATCGCTCCATTGTTTGATGCGTATCGCGAATTTTATGATCAAGAACCTAATCTTGAGTTTGCAAAAGAGTTTATTAATGCTCGCCTGAAAAACAATGAATCGATTATTTTTATTGCGGAAGATGAAACGCAAAATGGGCTCGGCTTTTGTCAAATTTACCCCAGCTTTTGCTCGGTAATTGCCGCACCTATTTATGTACTTTATGATTTATTTGTATCACCGGAAGCAAGAAAGTCTGGCGCGGGAAAACTATTGTTAGAACATGCACACGAATATGCGAAAGCCAACAATATTCCACGCATGGATTTAACCACCGCTAAAAATAATTTAAACGCTCAGTCTTTGTATGAATCATTAGGCTGGGTTAAAGACAATATCTTTTTCGCTTACAATAAAAGCGTGTAACATTTATTTAAAATATTGAGTAACAACTATGCCTTGGCTTCAATTAAAAATCATTTCTCCGCGTCGCTACGCTGAATCGCTTGAAGATTCTTTACTCGCGTGCGGCGCTGCGTCAGTCACTTTTGAAGACAACGCAGATCAACCGATTCTTGAACCAGGACTAGGTGAAACACCGTTGTGGGACAACGTAAAAATCACCGGATTATTCGATGCTGAAATTGATACCGCAAAAACTATCGCCACCGCAGAAAGAAAATTCGGCAATAAATTACCCGAGCACAAATGGGAACAATTGGAAGATAAAGATTGGGAACGGGAATGGATGAATAATTATCATGCCATCCGCTGCGGAGAGCGTCTATGGATTTGTCCAAGCTGGCAGCAACCGCCCGAACCCGACAAAATTAATTTAATGCTCGACCCAGGTTTGGCATTCGGCACAGGCACACATCCCACAACTTTTATGTGTATGCAGTGGATTGATAGCCAAGACTTCAGCGGTTTGGATATTGTCGATTACGGTTGTGGCTCGGGAATTCTCGGGATTGCAACTTTATTGATGGGCGCGAAAAAAGTTATCGGTGTGGATATCGACCCGCAAGCATTGCTTGCCACCACTGAAAACGCCAAACGCAATAAACTTCCTGAAGATGCCATGCCGGTGTTTTTGCCAAATGCCTGCCCAAATGTAAAAGCCGACATTATGCTGGCCAATATCCTTGCTGGGCCATTGGCAGAGTTGGCTCCCGCGTTGAGCGGCATGACAAAAGTGGGTGGAAAAATTTGTCTATCGGGCATCTTAGCGATTCAGGCAGACGCGGTAAAACAAGCCTATTCCGCATGGTTTGATTTTGATCCTATCGCCACGCAAGAAGAATGGGTGCGATTAACAGCTACGAAAGTACGCGAATAACGGCTTTTAACCGGGTATTCGCACCGCAAATGCGTTGAATTTAACACTACATGCGAAGAACAATTTACCACGCCAAAGCGACAGGCTACACTCAGCGCTTAATCTAATAAGGAATACCCGCCGCTATGACCCAGATGGTTACTCGCTGCCCCAAATGCGCCACCGCCTTTCGCGTTACCGCCACCCAACTGGAATCAGCCAAGGGTGCGGTGCGATGTGGTTCTTGCTTGCATATTTTTAAAGCAAAAGACTATCTGGTGAAAAGTGCTGCAGATAAGGATGCTGAAAAAGCTAAAGCCGAAGCGGCTAAAGTTTCTGTCACAAAATTAGAAACACCGACAGCTGAATCGCCTACTCCGCAAATAGAGCTTATTACTACTGAACAAATTGTAGCGTCGGTTGCGATTGCAGAAGTTCAGATTACTGAAGCTACAAACATTATCGCTGAACCATCATCCGTAGTTAAAAAACCAACTTTAGCGCTTGTTCCTGAAACTGAAAAAGTTGTTGTGGTTAGTAAACCGGTTATCGATAAAGCAAAAGTACTCGCTGATGAAGACGATGTACTTATCAGCGATGATATGGATAACAACAACGAAAAAGCGTCGACCTACGAGTTCGATGGCTTTATGGATTTGGATTTAAACCCCAAGCAAACTGTTTCTTTATTCGAGCGCGAAATTCGTTACGAACCGCCGATTGAAGACAGTAATGAAGAATCAGAAGATGAGTCTTGGGCGGAAGAATTATTGGATGACGATGGTGAGCCGCTTCAGCAACTTAGAAAACCTGTAGCGCCTCCAACGCCAGTAGTTCCGGTGATAGTTGAATCGGATCCTGAACCTACTGACAAATATACTTCTGACGAAATTTCAGCCAATACTAATGACAAATATTCTGGTCCGGTGTTTAGTCTTGTCAGCGAAAATTCGCAAGAAGATGACGCAGATGAGGCAAAACATCGTGCAGAAGAAAATGCCAATAACACCGAACACGCGAATGAAGCCAGAGAGGAACCTTTTTTTAGCGAAGCATTTTTAAACGCAACTCGCGGCCCTGAGACTGCTCCCGCAGAATCAACACAATTCGCAGCGGCGCTATTTGAAAAACAGCCGGAAATAGAATCAGATGATAGTGAAAAGTCTTCGAATAAACGCCCGGTAAAATCATCCAAAATTCGCGCGTTCGATACTTCCCGTGCGTCGTTATTGATGAACATTATGCCTGCGCCAGTTGAATTCACGGCGCGCCGCATGCGCCGCTGGTATCAAAAGAAAATCTGGCCAACACTCGCCATTATTATGTGTGTGTTATTTTTCTTTCAGCTGGCCTATTTCAAATTCGATTATTTCAGCCGCGTAGAACCATATCGCACGGCCTACTTGTTCATTTGTCCCGTAGTGGGGTGTGAAGTTCCGAGTCTTGTGGACACCTCGCAAATCCTCGCCACCAATTTAATTGTGCGCAATCATCCCGATATCGCCAGCGCACTGATGGTGGATGCGATTCTGATAAACAACGCTCCTTTCGAGCAACCTTTCCCGGATTTGATTTTATCATTCAGCAAATTGGATGAAACGCCAGTGGCAACCCGTCGCTTTACGCCGAAAGAATATTTGGGTGGAGAGCTGGCCGGAATGAAATATATTCCGCAACGACAACCGGTTCATATCACTTTGGAAATATCAGACCCGGGGCCAGACGCCGTAAATTACACCCTCGCGACACATTAGGCCGGGACGCATTTAGTGCACTAAATTGCAACCCCTTAAAACAACTTTTTAGCTCAAAAAAACGCCAGTATTTGGCGTTTTTTCGTTTTCAATCTTGCCCTGAACGGTTATCATGGCGCCCCTTTTACGCAGGGGCAAAAATACTTTTTAAACTTGCGTATGCTCATGCCAGGAGCATTTAATGTTCCATATCGGACCCTATCATATTGAAAGTAAAGTTATTCTTGCTCCTATGGCAGGTGTAACTGATCGCCCTTTTCGTCAGCTTTGCCGACGCTTGGGAGCGGGGTTAGTGGTGTCTGAGATGGTGACTTCGAATTCTGAGTTATGGGGAACACGCAAAAGTAGTTTGCGGCTGGATCACACTGGAGAAGCTGAGCCCATCGCGGTTCAAATTGCCGGTGGTGACCCGGAAATGATGGCAGAGGCAGCGCGCTTAAACGTTGCCAACGGTGCCCAGATTATTGATATCAATATGGGTTGCCCCGCGAAAAAAGTGTGTAAAAAGGCCGCTGGCTCAGCCTTATTAAAAGATGAACAGCTAGTCGCCAATATTCTGCAATCCGTAGTCGCTGCAGTCGATGTGCCGGTAACCCTCAAGTTCCGCACAGGCTGGAGCACCGAAGAACGAAATGCATTGCGCATCGCACGAATTGCTGAAGATGCTGGTATAAGCGCCCTCGCCTTACATGGCCGAACTCGCGCATGCGGATTCACCGGCGAGGCAGAGTACGACACAGTCGCCGCAGTTGTGCAGGCAGTCAAGATTCCCGTGTTTTGCAACGGTGATATTGACTCAGCACAGAAAGCTAAAGCGGTGTTGTATCACACCCAGGCAGCAGCAGTGATGATTGGTCGTGCCGCCCAAGGGCGTCCGTGGATATTCCGCGAAATTGAGCATTACCTGCGTACAGGACAAGAATTACCAGAACCTTCTCTCCATGAAGTGAGAGAAATTTTAAGCAGCCATCTGCGCGAACTGTACCGTTTCTACGGTGAATTCATGGGGCCGCGAATCGCTCGCAAACACGCGAGTTGGTATTTGCAAACTGTCCCGGAAAGCGAAATTTTTCGCCGTGAATTCAACAAACTGGAAACGGCTCAAGCGCAACAAGATAGCGTCCACGTTTTTTTTGAGCAGCTGATACAGAAAGAGGAAATAGCCGCATGAACACCGCAACTTTTATCACCCAACCAACCAACACAAACGCCAATGCTAACAACAATGGACAAAACTTTAACCAGGCTGCCCAACAGCAATCTTTAAGAGCCTGTGTTGAACAAGCTATGGAAAATTATTTCAAGCATCTGGATGGCCAATCAGTCAGCGATGTGTACGAAATGGTAATGGCTGAAGTTGAAGCGCCTATGCTTGAAATCGTGTTGAAATATACTCGTCACAACCAAACTCGCGCTGCACAAGTGTTAGGTTTGAACCGTGGCACTTTGCGTAAAAAGTTAAAGCAATACGGTTTACTGTAATCACAGCGGGCGGTTTATTTCGCCACGTATAGAAAAGGGGTGGCAATTCGTTTCCACCCCTTTTTCTTTTTTAAGATTGCCGTTTTACTTATGACCAGATTAACCAGCAAAAAATAATATCCTTTCTTACAAAAAAATTTTGTCGATGCACAAGATAACTTAATTGTTCACCTGCAAATAACACTTAGGTAAGAAAGGATATTATTTTTTAATTTTCAATTGTTAAGGAGACTTCAAGATGAGCAACGCAACTGATTTAGTAGCGGTAAAACGCGCGCTAATTAGCGTTTCAGACAAAACCGGTATTGTGGAATTCGCCCAGGCACTTAATGCGCAAGGTGTAGAAATTTTATCTACCGGCGGTACTTTTAAATTACTCACTGAAAACAAGATTCCTGCCATTGAAGTCTCTGACTACACCGGCTTTCCAGAAATGATGGATGGCCGAGTAAAAACGCTGCACCCAAAAATTCACGGTGGCATTCTTGCTCGTCGCGGCATTGATAATGCGGTGATGGAAGAGCATGGCATCAACAATATCGATATGGTGGTGGTCAATTTATATCCTTTCGAAAAAACTGTTGCCAATAAAGATTGTTCATTGGAAGACGCCGTAGAAAATATTGATATCGGTGGGCCCACTATGGTTCGCGCTGCTGCAAAAAATCATGCGCATGTGAACATTGTTGTTAATGCATCTGACTACGCAAAAATTTTGGCGGAATTAAAAGCTAACAATGGCGCAACCTCGCTAAAAACTCGTTTCGATTTGGCGATTAAAGCTTACGAACACACCGCAGCTTACGACGGTGCTATCGCAAATTATTTTGGTCGTTTGGTAGATGGTGGCAGTGAAAACTTTCCACGTACTTTCAACACTCAATTTATCAAAGCGCAAGAAATGCGCTACGGTGAAAACCCGCATCAAAAAGCGGCTTTCTATGTAGAAAAAAATCCACAAGAAGTTGGCATCGCTTCAGCAAAGCAGCTGCAAGGTAAAGAGCTTTCTTACAATAACGTTGCGGATACCGATGCAGCCTTGGAAACTGTTAAATCATTTTCTGAACCTGCCTGTGTGATCGTTAAACACGCAAACCCATGTGGCGTTGCAGTGGCAGAATCCATAAAGCACGCTTACGACTTGGCCTACTCAACGGATAGCGAATCTGCATTTGGTGGCATTATCGCGTTCAATCGCGAACTGGACGCTGAAACCGCAAAAGCAATTGTTGAGCGTCAATTTGTTGAAGTGATTATTGCCCCAAGTATTTCTGCCGAAGCGATTGAAATTGTAAAAGCCAAACAAAATGTGCGCCTGCTCGCGACGGGTGATTGGAGCAACGTAAAAGTTAAAGGTCTGGATTACAAACGCGTTAATGGCGGTTTGTTAGTGCAAGATCGCGATGACGGCATCATTACTGAAAGCGATTTAAAAATCGTAACCAAACGCGCACCGACTGAGCAAGAAATTAAAGATTTATTATTCGCATGGAAAGTCGCGAAATTTGTAAAATCCAACGCAATTGTTTACGCAAAAAATCTGCACACCATCGGTGTGGGCGCTGGTCAAATGAGCCGCGTAAATTCTGCGCGCATCGCCGCGATTAAAGCTGAACACGCAGGCTTGCAAGTTGCAGGTTCCGTAATGGCTTCAGATGCCTTCTTCCCCTTCCGCGACGGTATCGACAACGCTGCCAAAGTGGGAATCGCTGCAGTAATTCAACCCGGCGGCTCAATGCGCGATGAAGAAACTATTGCCGCTGCAGATGAGCATGGTATGGCGATGGTGTTTACGGGTATGCGTCATTTCCGTCATTAATTTGTACACATTAATTAACACGCTATAACGTAATTTTTGCTAACGAGAAATTGTAATTAAGAAGAGAGTAGTCATCCTCGCGAAGCGGGGATTCACCGGGCTGGCGCTCCAGCTATTCGCTTTTATATAGCAAAATCAAAAGCTGGATCCCCGTTTCGCGAGGATGACGACACCCTATTAAGTGGCTGCTTATATTAGTGGACAAAATAGAGATTAAAATTTTATGAACATATTAATCATCGGTAGCGGCGGTCGTGAACATGCCCTCGCGTGGAAAGCAGCGCAAAGCAAACACGTCGAAAAAGTGTTTGTTGCGCCGGGTAATGCTGGCACCGCGCTGGAAAATAATATCGAAAATATTGCGATTGATATTTTGGATTTTGCAAAGCTCGCCGAGTTTGCGCAAAACAATAATGTTGGCTTAACCATTGTCGGCCCGGAAGTTCCACTGGTTGCTGGCGTTGTTGATTATTTTAATGAGCGCAATTTGCCCTGCTTTGGCCCTACCAAAGGCGCCGCGCAATTGGAAGGATCAAAAGCCTTCACGAAAGATTTTTTAGCGCGCCACAAAATTCCAACCGCGGATTATCAAAACTTCACTGAAGTTGAACCTGCACTCGCCTATTTGAAAGAAAAAGGCGCGCCTATTGTTATCAAGGCAGATGGCCTCGCTGCGGGTAAAGGTGTAATCGTTGCGGAAACTTTGCAGCAAGCGGAAGACGCCGTGCGCGATATGCTTTCTGGTAATGTGTTTGGCGATGCAGGTTGCCGTGTTGTAATCGAAGAATTTTTAGCAGGTGAAGAAGCCAGCTTTATTGTGATGGTTGATGGTAAAAATATTTTGCCAATGGCAACTAGCCAGGATCACAAACGCGTGGGTGATGGCGATACCGGCCCGAACACTGGCGGCATGGGCGCTTACTCACCCGCACCAGTTGTGACCGCAGTTGTTCACGATCATGTGATAAAACACATTATTCGCCCAACTGTGGATGGTATGGCAGCAGAGGGTAACACCTACACCGGATTTTTATACGCGGGCTTGATGATTAACGAAGCTGGCATACCAAAAGTGATTGAATACAATTGCCGTTTTGGTGACCCGGAAACCCAACCGATTATGTTGCGGTTGCAATCTGATTTGGTTGAGCTTTGTTTGGCTGCGCTAAAAGGTAATCTGGATCAGGTTACTGCTGATTGGGATGCTCGCGCTTCTATCGGCGTTGTACTCGCTGCAGGCGGCTATCCTGATGCGTACAGCAAGGGCGACGTAATTTCTGGTTTACCAACTGCTGACATTGCAGGTGAAAAGGTTTTCCACGCAGGCACAACATCAAAAGATGGCAATACAGTTACCAACGGAGGACGCGTACTTTGCGCAACAGCCTTAGGTAACACAGTGTTAGAAGCACAGCAAACTGCTTACGCGCTTGCGAAAAAAATTAGCTGGAATGGAATGTTTTATCGCAACGATATCGCCTACCGCGCAATTGCACGCGAACAATCCAAGAAATAATTTTTCGTTTTAACTCTGAAAAACAAAAAAAGGCGATGCAGAAATGCATCGCCTTTTTTGTTGCGTGAAATATTTTAAATTACCATTTCCAATTCAAACCCAATTTAAGTGTTAATGGTGGCCCAGCCAAAGTATCCGTTGGTTTTCCAAAATCTGGATTCAAAGGTTCATCTGCACCACCGAACCAATCCTGGTAACCATCATGATTTATCGAGTTAGTTACATTAAGAATATCGAAACGCAAAGTTACCAAACTACCTGTTACAAGGTAGTCAGTTTGAATATCTTTGCTCAATGAAATATCAAGTTGTTTGTAGCCAAGAAAGCCCGCATTGTCGGGTTTAAATGTGCGATACACACAAGCATTCCAACCCGCGCGGCAATCTTGTCCGTAAAATGTTTCAGCACTTTGCAGATTTAATTTTGCCGAAAAAATAATACCAGCAGGTAAATCCGTAATACCAACAATGACTAATCTGTGCTCCGGTAAATCATGCACGCGATGTGTGCCATAATCTGAAAGCGATGGATAATCGAGTGAATAAGTTTCACCCACTTTGCGGTTACTTTCTGCATTAGTGTAGGTGTACGCGATATTCATGCCCCAAGAATTTTCTTCTTTGGGTTTATCCAATTTTATAAATAATGAATTGGTTTTCGTTTCCACGCCATTATTGCTAATTAACAAACTGCCGTAACCCGGAATACCACTTCCCCATGGCTGCCCCCACGTTGAGCCCGGTTCAAAAAAGCTTCCGTCAGGTCGGCGGTTACCGAGCATCCATGTGAAGCCATCTTTACTCACGATGCGCGAAATACTTAATTCGCCTTTCCAATCATCATTAATGCTGCCGCGCAAACCTAAACTATATTGATCTGAATAAGGTGTTTTTAATTTGTTATTGACGAGATCAACTTCACGCCCTGCCCCAGTGCCATTTACAAAACCGGCGAGACCTTCTGCAGTTAAATATTTAGGGTCCCAATTAGTACAGTTGGATGAAATTGCATGACAATCGCGCGTCGGGTCAGCAGAAATAAAATTCATTTCATAGGTGGGATAAGTTGCTTTCGTTCTTTCAGTTTGTAAAAAATCAAAGATATTTCTATCGTAAGCGCGGCCAGCGCCACCAAATAATTCCAAATCATTGGTGTCACTTAATTTATAGGTGAAGCCAACGCGTGGTTGCCAGGCATTTTTGAATGCATCGCGATTGTTGCCGTCGCTAATATATTCATTGATATTGATGTTTGAATTTTGAAGATTCGTCCAACCGCGTAATGCAGTTACAACTGCATCGGGAGTTTTGTAATCGAGGAAGCTTGACGATTCTTCGTAATCCCAACGAATGCCCGCGTTAATCGTTAAGCGCTCTGTTGCACTCCAATCGTCCTGAATATAAATACCGTATTGCGTGTTATCTGATTCAGCAGAGCCATCGCCAATACCTGCAAGTGGTGCGCCCCATCTTACTTTTGAAGGCTGCGCGAGAGTGGGATCATATTGGATGTTGTACTCATACTGTGGATTGTAAGGTTGTTGCTCGGCAGCTTTAAGCGTTAGCGATTTATATTTGAAGCCCGTTTTTATCACATGCCCTGAAATAGCATGATAGGTAAAATCTTCCTGAATCCCCCAACCGGTTTGGCTTTTATTTTGATAATCTGGCCCACCACCCGCATTTAAAATTACCGCGTTAGCATTGTTAGTTAATATTTGGCCATTGGCTCTGGTATGCGCACGTGGATTATAAGTTGCATCTTCATAAGTGATATGAAAATCATTGGTCCAATTATCCGAGCGCCAGTTGTGGCTTAAATCAATTCGGGTTTCATCATTCTTTTTATCCGTACCGTAAGATAATAAATTAGCGCCACCAACACTGGTTAACTCAGTTTCATTGCGAATTTTTGCTGAGAGTTCAAGTTTCTGCTCTTCGGTAATTAAATAATCGATCTTGCCAAAAAATAAATCCTCCTGGAAATCTGCAGAAATGCCTTGAGTTGCATTTGTAAATTGTGACGGCAAGGTTGCTTGCGTATAACCACCACCTATAGTCATTGCTTTTGGGTCAGCATTATTTTTTGCTTCATACGCAAAAAAGAAATGCATTTTGTCTTGAATAATGGGGCCACCAACACTAATGCCGTATTGATTTTGTTTGCCCGGAACTTTCTTATTATCTTTCACTTCTGCAGGATACATTTCACGCATACCCTGATCGCTGTAATCGTAAAATACTCCACCGTGAAATTCGTTGGTGCCTGATGCAGTCACCGCAACAATTGCTGCGCTACTTAGCTGATCGTATTCAGCAGAATAATTTTGCGTAATAACTTTGTACTCGCCAATCGCAGATTGTGGAAATGGATTACCGCGACTTGAATCCTGTCCTGTGACACCACCACCTAATACATAATTTTTTTGACCTACACCGTCAATAAACACGTTGATTGCATTTGCGCTTTGTGCGCCGCCTCTAATTTTTGTGCTGCCGTCTGCAGCTTGGGTGAATTGCACACCAGGAGCCAAATCGGCAAACGCAAGAAAGTTACGCGTGTTTTGTGGCAAGGTACTAATTTGCTCAAGCGAAACATTGGTGCCGATTTCGCCGCTGGTATTTTTTATTTTATATTGCGTGCCTATCACGGTTACTTCATCGATCTTGTCATCATTAGTAACGGGCTTATCAATTTCAAAATCCAGGGATACAGATTGACCGACTTTTAACGTAATCGCCTCGGGAGATTTTCCAGCTTTATCTTGCAATAGAATTTGATAATGACCTGGGGCCAAACCTTTGAAGGTGTATGAGCCATCTTTTTGCGTAATTGCACGAAAGGTATAACCGTTATCGATATTTTTTGCGATAACTTCAATGTCCGGTTGCGGCAGCATATGAGATGCAATAATGCCTTGAACGCTAGCACTACCAATTTGCGCGACAGAATATTGTGCCAATGCAGATAAGGTGATGGCACTGATTAAAGAAGTTAAACTTTTTTTTGAAAATTGAATTTTATATTTGCTGTTATTCATAGCTTTTTCCTTTTCAATTGTTATCAAATTTGGCCGTTATTTTTATGAAGCCAATTTGATTCTAACGGAAATTTTTGAAAAGTAAGAAGTTTTTGAAAAGCTGCTTCTTTTAGTAACAGGAAAATGTATGAAAAATTATCATAAAATAATATGGCGCAACATTCATTATTTAATGGCGCGCAAATCAATCAATTGGAGCAAGATAAATTTTTTATGCGGTGATTTCAGTGGTTTCAAATGCGACGGTTATTTTTTCACCGTCCCAAATATATTCATAATGCGTGGTTTGGATTACATCTTTAATCACGAAGGGAGAAAATAATGCATAACAAATTTTATTATCGATTCGCACTGACCAGTAGGCAATGCCGGCATCATTATTTGCTTTTAAATTTTCACCTAATTGCTGAGCAGCAGAATAATTATCTTTGCTATACCAATCACTTTGCTTAAAAGAGTCATCGCGAATATCACGCAAATTTGCGCTGAATTGAGTTTTTAAACATCGCATACTTAGGCGATCAAACTTTAAACCGACGACTGAAGAAAAATAATATTGTTGGTGATAACGCGTTTCGGCAATAGCTGTTTGCACGTCTTCCGCCGCATAATAAATTCCGAAATCACCTTTTGAAAAACGTGAACCATCAGGATTTAAATGCACGAATGGTCCTAACGCATAATTACAGCCGCGAATTCCATAAGGACGTTCTTGCGCTGGCACGCGGTTTAAATTACCTAATTCATTGCGGATGCGCGGATTGGTGAGTTCTTGAATGGCGAACAGTATTTCGAATTGATCGTGATCAGCAACATCATCAAAAAGTGATTTAGGTGGATACTTGCTGGGAATTAATCGGTATGCAGTTTGATTAAAAAAAGCCGTTTGCGGAATGGCATTAATATCCATTAATAAATGTTCCTTGCTGATCAGGAAAACGGTTATTCAGGAAAATTATTTTAATTAGGAAAATTGCCCGTCACGAATCGCATCTAAATGGCGATGCACTTCGTAGAGTGCGCTCAATAAACCAGAGCTTAAAATTTCCATAGGTGGCCTGCCATCAAAAAATTTATTTTTATTTGGCATACGCAAAAAACCATATTGGTTTTCAGGATTTTCAAACAGGATTCGAAGCACGGCGTGGATATTTAATAAATAGCTAATACGCTCCAGCAAGTCGGGCGATAAACGCGCGCTAGCAGGTGCCGCTTGATATTTATGCAAGGTAGAGCGCCCTACTCCAAGAAGCGCCATTTTTTCTTTCTCTGAACAATTCCATTTGTGCATGATATTGAGCGCAGTACCAACGGCGGCTTGCGCTGCGTTAGCAGGTAGAGTTTGGGCCAGAGCAGCCATGACAAATACCTCGAGTGACTTTTAGTAACCGATTAAGCAAGTCCAGATTTTATGACGCGACTGCCAACACATAAAGTAAGAAGCTGATCGGTCGCATCAAGCCTTAAATCCATAATAGAACATTTTTAATGATATTGTCTATTTATATTCACCTTATGAATCATCAAGCACTTAAAATCTTGGTGACGATCTCTGCACCCGGGACTTTAGCTTCTACCAGCAGAACGATCATGGCGATAAATGCCAAAGCTACACCGAGGTACCATAACAACGAAAACCAAATGCCGTAGGTCTTAAGTGGAGTGATATCTTCCGATATGGGTACAGACCATGCGGCAATAATATCCACGACGCCGATAAGGATAAAAAACAAGAGAAAATAAAAGCCGAACACCCAAGCCGCGTATAAACAAATAGCGGTTATAACCAACAATAAAACAAACGCCAGCTGGTTACGGCGAGAGAAAACCAGGGCTTTTAGCACTTGGCCGCCATCAAGCGGGTAAACCGGAAATAGATTGATAAGATTCAGCAAAGCGCTGGTGGCCGCGACTAAACCGCAAAAATGGCTGCCGGTAATTAGAAAGGCCACGTAAAAAATGGCGGTCATCACCAGGCCATAAACAGGGCCCATCATGGCGATATACAGGGTTTCCCATTGGGTGCGCGCTTTGTCGCCCAAGGCAACTCCGCCTAGAAATGGGATTAGGTAAAAACCTTTGGTGGGAATTCCACACTTTTTCATGGCTCGCACATGGCCGTATTCGTGGAATACGAGCACTGCCACAAGTGCCAATGCAAACTCCACCGTAAACATCACGCTGTAAACGGCAACCGATGCGCCGACTAACGCGAGCTTTATTACTTTTACACTTTTGAGGAGTTTTAGCCCAATACCAAGCAGCACTACGCCACTCATTTTGCCGCCTTTAGCTTGAGGCTCAGTGGTTTTATCCTGATTTTGTGCGAACGTCAGCTTGGCTTGCTCACTTAATTCAGCGATTCCAGTAACCGACTCAGCATTTTGAATCTGTAAGTCATAAGCCACATTTTGCATTTCTGTATTCAATGCGAAACGTAAGTTAACTGCACCTATCTGTGCGTCATCAAAAGTATGTGAGCTTTCTGCCTGTGCAAACGGCTTGACCGAAACCACATTACCATCCAGCGCTAATCTTTCTAACTGCAAATCAAAATCCAGGGTAACTGCGAATTGGTGCCCCTGAACCTCAAATGAAAACAATTCCATAAACTATCTACTCTATTTTAATAACCATTAATCAGGCGCAGGCCTTACAATAGCGCCCATTATGCCCTGTAAACAAAAGGTTAAACATGCTTAAGATTGGTGAAATGAATCGCTTGCGAGTACTTAAACAAGTCGATTTCGGTCTGTTTCTGGACGGTGAAAAATACGGCAATATTTTGTTGCCAAAACGCTATGTACCCGCGACTGCAAAAATTGGCGATGAATTAAATGTATTCATCTATTTAGACTCCGACGATTGCATTATCGCCACTACGCTCACACCGAAAGTCATGGTCGGCCAATGCGCTCATCTCGAAGTAAAAGATGTAAATGCTGTAGGCGCATTTCTGGATTGGGGTTTGCCAAAAGATTTATTGGTGCCTTACAACGAACAACTTAAACCTATGGAAGTTGGCAACAACTACGTGGTTTGCGTTTATTTGGACCAACATACATCGCGCATAACGGCATCGTCACGCTTAAGCCATCACCTTGAAGAACGCGCTAGCGATTTAAAAATCCAGCAGGAAGTGGATTTAATAATTTGCGGCCGCACTGATTTAGGCTTTAAAGCAGTTATCAACCACACGCACTTGGGTTTAGTCTTTCGCGACAACGCACCGCGCACTTTACTTTACGGTGAAAAATTAAAAGGTTTCATAAAAGAAATTCGCCCAGATCGCAAAATTGGTTTGAGCTTGCAACCAGTAAACAGCCAAGTTCGCGATGAGTTAACAGAAATCATTCTGGAATTTTTAAAAGCGAACGGCGGCGAATCCACACTCACGGACAAGAGCGAACCTGAAGAAATTTATTTCCAATACAAAGTCAGTAAAGGCATCTATAAAAACGCGCTGAGCAAATTGTACAAAGAGCGAAAAATTTTTATTACCAAAGAGAAAATTACTTTAGTTTAAAAAATTTTGAAACAGAAAAATAAAAAGGCGAATACATTTGTATTCGCCTTTTTTACTTATAACAACAGATAAAATTTATAGCTCAGCTTTATTTAGCTGCATTCACGATGGTTGAAACCAGTGTTGGATAAATTTGAACTCCAGTGCTGCGGTTAAATAAACCCATTGAATGATTACCTGTGCCACCGTTGTCCCAGTAAACCGGAACCATTCCATGAGTGTATGCAGAATGTGTGATGTATTGATCCCAATAGGTACGATAGGCTTCCGCACTGGAAATATCAGTGCGTGAAATAGCACCGAATTCACCCATCACCACCGCAACACCTTGATCAACAAATTTCGTTTTCATGCGTTGGAATTGCGCATCCACATAAGCTTCATTGGCCCAAGTTTCCGTTGCTGATGCATTGGTCGCATTTTTACCCCACTGCCAAATAGTGCTGGACGTTTCATTAAGTGTGAAATTGTAGGGATCGTAAAAATGCACTTCCATCATCAAACGTTTGGTGGCCGAATCCGTAGGAATTGTCGCAAAGTTTATGGTGTGATCGATATTGGTGTTGAAACCTTGCACAATCAAATGACGCACGGCGTTATTGCCGCCCGTTGCACGCACTGCATTAACAAAGGTCTGATTGAAACTATTTTGTACCGTGTAATATTCAACAGTCGGTGTGCCGTAGTTACCATCCACCATCACTTCGTTTGTGCCCGCAAATAATAAATAATCGTCGTAACCTTTAAAGGTTGTTGCAATTTGCGTCCAAAATTTTGTGATGCGACTATTTACGGCGGTTTGATTCACATAGGTAGGCTGCATCCAACCACCATCCCAATGGATATTAATAATTACATAAAGGCCGGAATTTTTTGCGTAATCGACCACTTGTTTTACGTGGGTCATCCAGGTGCTACTGATGTTGTAATTCGAATCCGCATATTGAGTCCACGACAGCGGAATACGAATAGTTTTAAAACCCGCAGACTTAACCGCATTCATAAGCGCTTGCGTCGGTACCGGATTTCCCCATGCCGTTTCGCCGCCTATAGCTTCCATGGTATTACCGAGATTCCAACCCGCGCCCATGAGTTGCGAGAGTTGTACGCTGGTAAGGTTGCGCATACTTGCGCTTGTGGTTGCAGTGCGAGTTGCCGTAGCAGCGCCTGAACTATAACTGGTGCCGCCAGCAGTGAACTTAACCCAGTACCAATACTGGGTGCCGGCCACCGCTGTAGTATCAGTATAAGTTTTGGTAGATACACTCACCGCGCCCAATTTAGTGCGCCCGGAAGGGTTGCTGTCGGTATCACGGTAAACCTCAGCGGTAGTGATGGTGCCGCTAACCGTCCAGGTTAAACCGACATTGCTGGATGTTCCCGTAGCGGTAAGACAAACAGTTGCGCCACCGCCACTGCCGCAGCTTTGTGCCTGCGCAATGGAAACGGTCAATAGAGTGATTAGCACGATAAAAGCGGATAATAATGATTTCATTGTCTCTCCTAATTATTATTTTGGTTGGTTAGATTCAGTGATATTGGCCTACTGCGAGCGCTCCATTATTCCCAAGCCAGAACAGGAAACGTTGAACAAACGAGCCTGTTCAACGTAATTTGGCCGAGATACGACTAGCCAGTTGCACCCAAGCCAAATACATACTAAAAGTAAAATTGACCAAAAGACCACAAAAATAAGATAAATAAGATGCAGTGAGTGATTGCGGAACAAATGCGGTTACAGGAACGAAAACTTATGTTTCATTTTGAAACATAAAAAATTATTCATATATAAAAAACTGAAAAAACGAAAAAAAGCTTACTAAAAGACATATTGAGGCAGGATAAAATCGGGCAGTAAGAAGATTCTAAGCAGCAGTACCGATCAGTTATTGAAGAGAACCAGCCCCTCGTAAGGATTAAGCCGTATAGATTCCAAACGACTTTGTAGATCGCCCACATGAGCTTCAAGTTTGTGACCGTCGGGATCAAGAAAATAGAGCGAATCACCTTCGCTCTTGTTGTCCTTCCAAACCTTCACGTCATTACTGATGAGCAGTGAAGATAATGCAGGGAAGTTTTGCTGAGGGACACTGAAAGCAATATGGGAATAATCCCGGCCGGGTTTGCTCTCATCCACTGACAGACATAACCACAAATCACCTAAACTTAAATAGGCTCCCTGCTTCCATTTGGCTCGCGCTTTAAAACCGAGAAGTTCGGTGTAAAAAGTAAATGATTTTTCCAAATCATTTACCGCAAGTGTTATGTGATTTAAACCGGTTAGCATTAATAATCATTCCTTGTGGCTCAAGCCAAACTTTTACTCACTACTTCAAATACATCTTTCGATAAATTTGGCGCAGCCATAATACGTTCAAGCTGCGCTTTAATGAGAGCTTGACGCTCTGGACTATATTTTTTCCATTTAGTAAGTGGAGTTAGTAAACGCGATGCGATTTGTGGATTCTGCGTATTAAGCACGATAATTTTATCCGCAAGGAATTTATAACCATCACCCACTTTATCGTGAAAATTAATCGCGCTGTTATTACAGAAACTGGAAACCAGCGCGCGAATTTTGTTGGGGTTTTTACTGTCATAAGCATTGTGAACTTCAAGCGCTTTAACTTTTGCTAGCGTGTTCGGCAAGCTGGAAGTAGCTTGCACTGTAAGCCATTGATTCACCACCAACGATTCGTGCTGCCAACGCTCGTAAAAATCTGCCAAGGCATTGCCCGACAAATCTTGCGCCAAAGCTGCTTCTGTATTTACTAGCTGCGTTAACGCAGCCATTACGTCAGTCATATTATTTGCCGTTAAATATTGTTGTTCACAGGCGCGAATAATTTTCTCATCGCCCAACAACATTAAATAACTTAAAGCAACATTTTTTAAACTGCGCGCCGCAATTGCATCCGCAGTTGCCGCATAAGCTTGTTCGTGATCATACTCATTATAAATACGTTCAAAGTGAGAACTTAACTCGCGTGCAATTGTTTTGCGCACCAGCGTGCGACTGTAATGAATAGCTTCCACGTCGACTACATCTGCAAGCTCGCTGATATAAGCCTCAGATGGCAAGCTCAACATATAAGCAACCATTGCCTTATCCAGACTTTCATCTTCAAGCACGCTGCGATATGCATTTATTAAACGCGAATCTATTGGGAATACGTTAATCTCTTCACCGCGTTGATAAGCGGCTATAACTTCGTTGATTACTTGCAAGGCTAATTGCTGGCTTGCGTCCCAACGATTAAATCCATCGCTGTCGCGACTCATCAACAACATTAAGTCTTCGCGTGAATAATCGTAATGTAATTTCACCGGTGCGGAAAAACCGCGCAGTAATGACGGCACAGGTTTTTCTTGAACACGTTCAAATACAAATGTTTGCTCAGTTTGTGTAAGCTCGATAACTTTGTGAGTGTTATCACCAGTTTCAAAATCTGGCTCAACGTCTTTTAAGTAGAGCGGTAAATCCCCAGCACTGCCTAACAAACCTATTGCAATAGGAATATGAAAAGGCAATTTTTGTTGGCATTCGGGCGTGGGTGGGCATGATTGTTTGATGTGCAACGAATATTCCTGAGTGTCCTCATTATATTCATCAGTAACTTGTAAGCGCGGTGTGCCTGCTTGCGAATACCAACGCTTAAATTGTGTTAAATCTTTTCCAGATGCATCAGCCAGTGCCGCCACAAAATCTTCAGTGGTTACAGCTTGTCCATCGTGCCGTTCAAAATATAAATCGGTACCTTTGCGGAAATTTTCTTTACCTAAGAGATTTGCAAGCATGCGAACAATTTCTGCACCTTTTTCATAAATTGTCATGGTGTAAAAATTGGAAATCTCAATATAAGACTCAGGTCGAATGGGGTGCGCCATTGGGCCTGCATCTTCAGCAAATTGTAAGGTGCGCAACATGCTTACATCTTCAACACGTTTTACAGTGTGTGAACCCATATCTGCAGAGAATTCTGAATCGCGATAAACCGTAAAACCTTCTTTCAAACTTAACTGAAACCAATCGCGACAAGTTACGCGATTGCCCGTCCAATTATGGAAATACTCATGCGCTACGACGCCTTCAACGCGCTGAAAGCCGCCGTCAGTGGTGGTTTCCGGTTTTGCGAGCACGCAGGATGTATTAAAAATATTGAGGCCTTTATTTTCCATAGCACCCATATTGAAGTCGTCTACCGCAACAATCATGAAAATATCGAGATCATATTCGCGGCCATAAACTTCTTCGTCCCACCGCATGGAATTCTTCAGCGATGTCATGGCGTGATAGCACTTATCTAAATCTTTTGGCTCAACATAGATTTTTAAAGTCACTTCGCGTTTTGTAGAAGTCGTAAAACTATCTTCGATGTGCGCCAAATCACCCGCAACCAATGCAAACAAATAAGCAGGTTTTTTGAAAGGATCATTCCAAGTGGCAAAATGCCGATTATTATCCAAATCATCTTTTTCGATTAAATTTCCGTTTGATAACAACACCGGGAATTTTTTATCGGCTACTACTGTGGTAGTGAATTCACTCATTACATCCGGACGATCCAAATAGTAAGTAATTTTACGGAAACCTTCAGCCTCACACTGAGTGCAATACATTGTGCGCGACTTATACAAACCTTCCAAGGATGTATTTTTTTCAGGATAAATTTTTGTAACGCTCGTTAGCAAGAAATGCGCAGGCGTATTTTTAATCGTCAAAGTTTCTTCGCCAAACTCGTACTCACTTTCCGGTACTGCTTTGCCGTCAATGGCAAGCGACACCAATTCAAGATCAGTACCATGTAAAGTGAGTTGAGAAACGGGAAATGTTGCAGAAGGATTTGATGCTAACAAAAGATTTGCGGTAACGATTGTGTAGCCATCATAAATATCAACATGCAAATCAGTTTTTTTAATTAAATAAGCTGGAACTTTATAATCTTTTAAATAAATAGCTTGTGGTTGCTGCTCGATAGCTGACATAGGAGTTCCTTAAAAATATGAAATTTATTCAACCCACTTAATAGGTTTTTCTGTTTCAGGATGATCGTGTTCATGCTCGTGATCATCGCCACAAAATGTATGAGGTTCAGGTGGTATATAACCTGTGTGTTCTTCAGGTGGCAGATTCTTGTGTTCGTAAGCAATAACGGCTTGCATGCACAATTGGCGCTGCTCGCTGGATAATTTATTGCCATCGGGCCATTTGCCAATCTCTACCGCCAATTTTAAATTTTGGTAAATGTCAGGTGTAATACTGCTTAATAATTTCTGCAAATCCATGGAAAATCTCTTAGCGATTAATATTCAAGATTAATGTTGTGCTGGCGCTCTTCTAATAATCAAAAATGCAAATGCGCTGCCGGCTAACAAGCCGCCAACGTGTGCAGCATTAGCAACGCCACCGCCTGCAAGATAATCAATAGCGCCCGTCATACAGAGCACCAACCAAAACAACATAAAACCTAAAACAGATGCTGGAACTGCAGTTAATCTATGGGGCGATAATTTTTGGCTGACAATAATAAAACCAACCAGTGCGTAAACAACGCCAGACATACCACCGAAATTACTATTAGGCGCCCAGAAATATTGCGCGGAGTTTGAGATGATTGCGGTAACGATGAAAAATAAAAAATAAGTTCGCTTTCCAATATACAATTCCAGGCGGCGCCCTAAGTCCCACATCCACAAACTATTGAATACGAAATGCAAAATACCAAAATGTAGAAACGCAGGTGTAATTAATCGCCAGATCTGGCCCGACCGCAATGAATCTTCCAGCGGTACAAAATAGCCCGACGTAATATCCTGAAACGTAAACCACTGCATGAGCGGCACTGTGTCTCGAACGCCCGCAACTAATGCGCCTAATGCACTCAACACAATAAGCGCTGATGTAATAGGTGCTGATAAAACTTGAAGCAAAAACGAAGGAGAATCTGTTGTAGCAACTTCAGGCGTTGCAGATGCGTCTTGTTGAATAATTAATTTTCCCTGCTCTACTTCACTTAAAAATTGCGCAACTGGTCCAACCATTCTTTCATCATTAACAGCAATAACTTGCTCGCCCGCTTCTTCATAAACGCGATGCATAATGCTTCGCTCACGCAAAAATCCGGTGATATGAGTAAGATCTGTATTCAGTGGAAACTTCTTAACGACAATCCAATTCACGATACGCTCGTCTATTTACATTTTGATTTTCAAAAAAATTAGGGATCTACATATTCCCATACAAAATTTTCAGCTTTAAGTTCTTGCTCGCCATCCATTCGGTAAGCTACTAATCGGCCGTATTTTACCGCACTGTAATCTAAACAGGCGATATTATTTGTAATGGGTTTGGGGTTGCCTTTCAGCCAGTAGTGACCCACAAATAATGGCGGTTCATCCTCACCATAAAGTACCATTTTTGCACGATGATCTTGTGAAATTGGTAGCGCTGATATTTCTGCAGGAATCGGATCTGGCTGAAATAAAAGATCACCGTAGGTTTGGGCTTTGTGAGCCCAAAATTTAGTGCGAAATGTACTGCGCACATGACCTTCTTGCGTAGTCACTTTTATGCCATCGGGCAAGGGGAATACTACTCCGCGTGTTAATAGTTGGATGGTGTTAAATTCGGGAGTGTAATTGCATACGCTTTTTTGCAGAAAATCTTCATCAAAATAACCGCTACCAAATTTTGATTTATGTTGCGCAATAACCTCGTGGTCCCAACAGGCGTGAACTACACGAAAAAGATTATTGTGTTTTACATCACCAAATTCCATAAACAGCGGTAAGGTTTTAAACCACTGCAGCAATTCATTCCATTCTTGGGGATAACGTGCAAATTGCTCGAGAGTTTCTGCAATTAAATGTGAATTCGCTACTGTGTGCGGCCTTAAATATTCGCATTCACTCGCAGACGAATTATCAATTTTGGTAAAATAAGTAATCGCATTATGTTCGTGATTACCAAGCACCATGTGTGCGCTGCCTTTTTGTACCATGTCGTAAACAAGTAATAAGGCTTCGCGAATATGCGGGCCGCGATCAACGATATCGCCTAAAAAAATAACGCGGCGTGATGGATGACGGTATACGCCTTGTTTTTTTTCATAACCTAATTTTTTTAATAAAAGCTCAAGC
>Ga0247741_1000359_pt1 | contig 26687 bp, 22 predicted proteins | sample UWRJL213509R2_FD_180945 | JGI IMG/M metagenome (GOLD analysis project Ga0247741, IMG submission 180945) | Plant litter microbial communities from Arlington Agricultural Research Station in Wisconsin, United States - UWRJ-L213-509R-2 | ecosystem: Environmental > Terrestrial > Plant litter >... | reverse complement strand
GCAATTATTTAGCCGAAACTATTGGGCTAGTGGGCGCTCGTCGGCGCTCGTCAAGCATGGGAAATGACGAACTTGTTAGAAAATCGGACCAACTATTCAACTTGTGACTAGTGGGCTTTTTGGGCGTTGTGACGAGTCAAAAGGCCGCCAAAAAGCGCCAAAAAGATATTTTGGGAAATACTGATGCGATGTCATGAAGAAAACCAGATGAAGAAAATCGTCCTCGAATATTTAGAGAAAGGAATTAGACTATGAAGAGCCTATGTATCAGTGATTTGGGACCAAAAGAACTTCATCAGTCTTTGCCGATTTTTCTAGTGGGGCTTTCGGGGCTTTTTGGGGCTATTCGGCTCGTTGACTAGCTAACGAGTGACTAGCTGACTAGCCGAAAGAGTTGCTATTAATGCAACTAAGTCAATACAAGTCATGGTGAGCTGTAGCCTTGGCCCTCCCTTCTGTTTTAAACTCTTTTTGACTCTATAACACTTTTGTTGAGAAATTAGCAAGAAATTAGACTAGAATATACAATTTGAGCTTACACTGGGCGTGCGCGTGCGCATCCGTATGGTCATGTGCATCAGCAAACTGTCCATTTGGTTTCAGGGTTTCAAGGGTTTTTTGTGTTTTCCGAGTTTCAGGAACCTCAAAACCTTAAAACTCGTAAAAGAGTGGAAAATAAAATGGAATAACCCCTCACATGGCACTCTGTACGTTTTCTAGATAGTTCTACTGGTAGATTCCTTCTTACATTCCTACGCTACGTCTTTTTTGGATAGTTTTTGCAAGATTTGGACGGTCCACAGGACTGCTGCAAACCAGTGTCTAGTTAGTTTTCTGGAAAATAGACCTGGGTTTTAAGGTTACAGGTTTCGAAGGTTTTTTGTATTTTTAGAGGGTTTTTTGTATTTTGAAAACACAAAAAACCAAATGGACGGATTCCTGATGTGACTGGTGTTCACTGGCTCCAAATGGCAATTCACTGCTGACGCGGGACTATTTTAGGCGATCTAAAATGTATTCTAAAATGTATTAAACATGCCAACATTTTTGGCAGTGTTTTTCTCGAGTGGGAACCTGACGACAACAATAAATTTTGAGAGCGCACAAATGACTGTCCAACTCTACCTTTTTTGAAACATTTCTGTACGGATCAAATGAATGATTTTTATCATGTTGTAGCGACGAAGGAACTTCTGGTCTAATCTAACATGCTAATTGAAATTTTCGGACCATAGAAGTCTAAATTTGGGTTCGCTTTTTGTCTACAAGACAATAGTATCAAAAATGTTTCCATGCCAAACTGAACTGAAAAAATTGTTAATATATTTTACGTGGCATAAAACTTCCACAAAATGTGACATGCTGCGTGCACAACAATCAGGAGGGAAACAATAGCATTTGCGTCACAAGTTAGACGGTCTCGGAATTAAAATCAAATTCTTCATATTATGGGCACTAAAAACTAATAATAAAGGTAAGATTTATGGTAGAATTTTCTCACTCACAAGACTCATTGTTGTCAATCAATTTCCGGATCAGGTAAAATCACCCCTAAAATGTTGACATGTTTTAAACATTTTCGAAAATAATCGTGGTACGGCCGTCCAGCGGCAATGCCCACTACCATTCTCTTTATGTTATACTCTTTTTCCCTACTACAAGTCCCTTTCATCAAATCAAACTTTTTTTTTTACTCAGCCGACATAATATTCCAACGCAACAGTAGCAATCAGCCACATCCCGCCATGTGATGACCAATCGAGACATTTCTACAAGACCGCTTCATATCCAATTCAAGGCAAACCCTGGCAAACCCTAGCCTCAATTTTGGGTTTGACAAATCTTGTCCAAGGGTCTGTACAGCTTGACGTCATTTTGCACAGCTTGAACAGAAATTCAAAACGTCTGCCAAAAACCGTGGGTTGGCTTTACAAGACCCCTACCTTCGGTAGTGGGAACATTTTTAATCGAGCACAATGGTCCCGTGCCAGCAGTGATTGTTGGACTTAGAGAAATTCACTGCTTATCCCACTGCCACCACCTCGCCTCAATGTCGCCTCCGCTCACGTTGTCTCTGGGCCATTGTCACCTGATATCATCTGCCGAATACCTCACACATACCTAGCCCATTGTTGACATGGTTCTCATACCACAAGAGGGCGCATTGAGTCCATGGTGAAGGCCTGCGCGTTTTGGTGGGAGGTGTGGAGGACCAACGGTTGTGATGGTTCAGGCTACATATGTGATGAGTCATTATAACTTAACTGTCTCATATTGGACCTCCATTCAACATGTATCCATGCCCTTTGTAACCAGCGGCGATGTTCCACACAGGTCCGAATTCCATGGGACCATGTTGTACACTACTGATTTGGCAATAGGATATGGGATAGCTTCGAGATTTGAAAGGGAACCTTCAATAGCTACAGTAAAGATAGTATATGTATCATAGTTATTCCACTACTGTTATTGCTGTGGTTTCGGACATAGATTCGGACAATATACACCTATGAGCACCATACAATGAGCCGGATCTCTGAGCTAGTGGTCAAACTATTGAGCTAGTGGGTTCTCAACTAGTCAGAAAATCCGTCCAACTTTCGACTTGTGACTATTGAGGCTTTTGGCACCTGTGACGAGCCAAAAAGCGGCCAAAAAGGGCCAAAAAGATATTTTGGGAAATACTGATGACTACAGGAAGACTCACCGATTACGCGTAACATAAGTAATCAAATATCACATGCATATGCAGCAATTGATACAGAGTGTATTCCAACAACGTCCTCCAGGATGGAAAGTAGAGTAACTGCATGAATAAGGGGAAACACCTGCGCACGAACTCGTTGTAAAATGTCTTGGAGACAGATAATCCGTTGTGTCAACTCAAGTCAATCGAGTGGAGAGACCTGGGAAGACGACTGCCTGGACTGCATGCGCTGATGAGGCCACGAAGGTCTCAGCTCCAACCACCAGCGCAGGCTCGACGAGAGGGAAAGTGGCCTCAAGACGGGGTAACCAGTGGAAATAGCTGAACATTGCTGAAGAAGGAAGGTGGGACGGACGTTCATGCTTCGATAATGGACGACATGCGCACACAAACCCATGTTATCTGGTTAGCCAGGGGACCCGTCATTTCAACTCAATGTTGAATAACTCAGGTTTCTGGAAGAATGACACGGAGAGAGTGTGCGGATGGAGTCATCAAGCCGAAAATGTTTTGTAGCCCGAGAGTTTCCAATGCAAGAAATTCATCCTTGAGACTCACCTTTGAAGATAGTATAGTGGATGAATGAAATTAAGGAGAGGAACGCTACTCACCAGTACGGGTATACGACAGCCACCAGTTCCTGCTACTCTGAAACGAAACGAAACTTGAATTGTGTAGATTGATATGGAGAACATGCACGCACGTCCTTTTGGAAATAGCAGACGAGTACCCTGCCGAATCAACTCGAGCGTACCCAGAAATCTAGAAATTATGTCAATGCGTTTTGGAAAAGAAATCTCAGGAACATCGAGCAGTTCTGTGATCACGCGAAATATGAGCAAAGCAGATGGACAGCGTCCAAGTAACTGCGAAACGAACGCACATTAGGAAAGGACACACCCCGAAATATGTTCCCTGCATCCAGTGTCCTTCCACTCCCCAATCACTCAGCCCATGTAACCCACCCAGCCGGGTATCGAAATCCTCTAATCTCCATCAGCTCGTGTTGAATTCTGGAGAATTCCAAACGAGATCTGAAATGAGATGGACGAGATCGACAGTCGCTCGACGAGGTGGACATGAAGAGTTGAGAGTGACAGAATTGATATTCTCCAATGACAACAATGAACGAGAGAGCGTCGACGACTGTGGACATCCTTATACTTCAATGAATTACTGGCGATCCAAGTACTCCGTGGATTCGGCTAAACGTCGATCCCTGCGAAGGCGACTGGATTTTTGATACCAACAGAGCAGATAGCACGGATGAAGTCAGGAAGAAGAGACCATGAAGATGAGTAGCCCGGAGGAGGAGGGGGGTTTGATAGGTACTGGGCATCCCGTTAGAAATTCGTATCACCGATTTGGAGGGAAAACATAGAGAAATACTCACCGACTCAGTGATTACGCGCAACAACGAGTACGCCGATGACAGGTGGATACGAGTGCGGCATCGACACTGATGCGGGGTGTACCCGAATCTAACCCGAATCGACATGTTCAAGTACGGAGGAGTACAGTAGCCCCATAGAAGACGGGAAACATTCGCGCGTGACCCGACGACTAATCAGATACCAGATAATCCATCTCTTCAGCCGAAATTCGATCGACTGGATGGTACCTGGGGGGATGGGTGATGTCAAGGGAGCTGCAAGCGCGGATGACGCCATGATAATAATAGCAGAGACGGGTCTTCGCCCTGGGTGACAGTCAACATGAGAAACGATCGCCGATCCTCGAAAGGTGGCCCATAGGACATGAAGAGATAGAGCCAGACTCGATATTTTCAGCTTTAGGCCATTTGCAGTACAAAATTCGGTGGTCGTGAGTCTCCCAGTCCTTCTAATCACAATCATGAAAGGTTCATCGCCTTGGCATTACTATCTCTGAGAAGACATCGAAGGATCGACGGACCTTGACGCCTATCTTGCAGGAAGTGGAATGGTTTTTCCCAGCGCAGGTGCAAATGCGTGGCGTGGGCTGGTCACGGTAACAATACGTGCGAGTAGGGGGAGAACGGGATGCAGTTGGCGACACTGGTAGGCTGGAAACAAGGCTAAATTGCTGGAGATCAACGCCCCAGTATTCGATGTAGATTCAACCGTTCGGGAACGTGCAAAGCCGACGCGGAGGAACCCGGGAAGCTGCTTGGAAGGCGTTAGATGAAAGTGTCGCATGAAAGAACGGAGTTAGATCCACCTGCGTGAGTGTGGAACTACATCAACCACCCAATATAAAATCGACGTTCCTGTGCACTCCGTGAAGGCGGGTTGGCAGTCTCGTTGCATAGGGTATTTCGTGGATTTTAGCCTTGTATTCTGGAGGATGGAAGGTGAATAAAATATCTTGCTAAGATCAAAGTCAATATGTCTGGATAGGCCAAACGGGCGGCTGTCTCGAGATGGAAGGAACACCGTGAAGTCAGCGCTACAAGCATTCGTCGAACTAGAGCTGGAATGATTGACAAGGTGTCAGATGAGTCAAATGTTGTGCATGAAGGGCTCTCACCACAGTCAGTAGTCGAATCTAAATCCGTAAGCACAACGTGGTATCCTCTCCTCGTCGAGCTGAGTGAATCTTGTGTTCTCGAGCGTCCTGGTTGCAAGGTCTTGCGCCTGATCCCAGAGATCCGGGATTCAGGATGTCACCAAGGGCTATAAATGAGATGACAGATCGAGATCTGGGGTAGATCTGGCAAACAATTGTCTGGGGTGAAGAGGGAGTAGCGAGATGGAAAGCAAATGAACACGCGCACGTCTTCGAAAAATAACGGCCCGACTCCCGCTGGGCGACGATCATCCGGAAATGGCAGCCTTATTGTGACAGTTGTGACCTCAAGGTTGTCGAAACAACGCAAGGAGAGGCTTTTGATCATAAGTAAAATTTTAGCGAAAGAGATAGAAGAAGAAAAAATCACGAGGAAACAAAGGTGGTGAGTAAATAGATACCGAACCGTTACACTTATCATGAATGTCGATCCTTTGGTTGCAAGAAACCATCCCCGTCAACTGTCCTCGTAGCTCTCCAACTGAAGAGATTCATCTCGATCGTATATGGTAGCATAGTCTCAAGCCCAGCGGATCGCTGACTCGTCTATTCCATGCCGTTCCACTCGCTACTTCTTTCATCGGAGACCCTGTTTCCGACGCTTTTCGTCCAACCCTGCGGCTTAAATAAGAGGTTTGTCTGCTCAAATCATAAACTTCAATTGCCATCTTAATAACGCACTTTGCCCCTACTCAAATCATCTCGCTCTCCTCAGTCTCAGCGGAAAATATCCACAGGCTGCCTTACACCTCTACAGAGTCCATTAGACAATACTCCCCCTTAAACCAGCCAGGACAGAACACTTTGAATGCGTTGAGTCCTGGCCAGTCTAACATTTTCATCCAGCTAGACCTCTGCTCAAAAATGGACCTTCTTATTATTCTGCATCCGCACTGCGGTTTCTCTGTTACTCGTCGATCAGACAAAATACCCGACTAGCGGCAGGACTTGTTGATAAAATTGATCTGGGTACTGTCTCTGGGGTCTCAAAAACGCTCATTGAAAATCAAAACCTCGTTTGTACTCCTCAAACTTGATAAATTACCGGTCAGAAGACGCGTTTCCTCTCTAAAACATCTCCAGATGTGGTTTGCATCCATTTACCTCAGTCAGTTGACGCTGGGTTCAATTCACGGGTTACCTGGTAATTCGCCATTCCGCAGTGACTGTATCCGGGTGTCTTCCGTCATTGGAGCATGCCAAAGACCAGTTCAACTTCAATGGGAACACTCTCAGGAGCGTTGTGGTTTCTCGCGACTCTATAACGTAGTATAGTGAGGGGGGTCGCAAGCGATGCGTCTTGAGAGATCCCAGTAAATACAGGCGTGCATGACTGCTTGTCAGTGCCCTGATCCCTCGAAAACCGGTGTTCAGTACTCAATACGGGACCATGCCGTGTATTACTATCACTAGTGCTACACAAAGTGTTGGACAGGTGGGTAGAGGTGCACTTAATATTTGCTACTAATCACGACCTCATTTCTATAGCCTTGTGGATCCTCAGGGATTACATTCCGCCGGAACCGCAGAGCCATCACGATAAGGGTTCGTCTTTGAATCCATTCCAAGGCCACGGCTGGAGAAAACGCTCCACAGTAGGCATTTGTTGGCACCCTGATACCTTAGAGCGTCCGCCAGGATGATGGCGTCGCGGGCAGCCGTAACTAGGAAGGCATAGCTAAATCAGTTTACGAATTTTACAGCATTGACATGATGGGCACGACACTTACAGGTCGGGTAGCAAGGCTGCTTTGACAGCCCATCCATGAACAGACGCAAGAATACAATATTTCCTTCTCTACCATCTGGATTGGTTCGAGCAGTCGACGAGAATCCGTACTTGTTGACAAGCGCGGCGTACACATTGTGAAGCATGTTGGCCCAAATTTCTCCGGCATCTGACATCGGAAAACGTATCAGTTTGGTTCAAAGAACCTCTGAGAAATTTACGTACCGTGCTGTTCTTTTCCAAGGTCATTAAGTCTGCTATATTTGAGAGGGTTGATTGTGCTGAGAGTCGAGAATATCTTGTTAGCACCCGACAACATGAACATCCAAAGTTTAAGGATTTCGCTCACGAATTTACTGAGTATGGATAATTACGAATGCCTTTGGGATTGTTATCGACCCATCGTCCTAGCGTAAAGTCTGACACGGTGGCGGATGTTTGTTCTGTCCACCTTTGGAGACATGATCAGTTAGGCGGGACGAAATTGATCGGAAATTAATCTTACTCGGCCATGGCATCAGACCAGCCTTCTGCTAAACCCAGGGGTTCTATACCATCCAAACAAGTGGCGGTTCCGCCTCCTGTCATTCGATCGGTGATACCATGCGTCAACTCATGGACAAGAACTGAGTTGTCAAGAGATCCATCTCTGTTTGGCTGAATAGTGGTTTGCGTGTATCAGTAAAGCAAAGTCAGGCTCATCAATATATCAACCTCACCGTTGATTTGTCCCAAAGATACATGTCACATTTTCCACTTTGGCCACTAGGATAATTCTCAGAGAGATTTCAAGAGGGTCTAAATGAATTTAACACACTCAGGTGGGGTGCTGAACCCTGCATTGTTCATCCCTGTATTATTGTGCACTGACACCAAGACAGGATCGCCGCCCTTGCCGCCTTTTCCGAAGTTGTTAGATTGGAAGTTGAATGCTTGCTCCGTGAACCCATAGCGGTAGACGATGTCATGAACGACATTTGCGATGTAGAATGCATTGGTACGCGCCGCATCAGGGTTTTGCCCATCCCTGGGGTTCCGTTTGATGTCATAGAAATATTTGAACTGATGATTTCCTTGGGCGCCCTCCTTCGTGGTCTGGTCTGGTCTATCAATGAACGCGATGACATTGTTTCCGCTGAAACCCCCGATCGACATAAGTTAGATGCAGTAAATCAGGAACAAACGACGATACCCACGATGTATCTCTGGACACAGTTAATCCATTATCGTGCCATCCATGAGGAGAGGAGACATTGTCTGCAGGGTTGACGATGAAAGTTTCGAATGGCACCTCTTCAATGCTTTGTTTTTCAATAGGTACGGCGGCATACTATAGATGATACGAACCAGCCATGAGAATCCTGTAAAATCGGATGATTGTAACAACAATATGCTTACCCCAGGCTCTTGGAAGTCCGAACGGAAGTTCGTTGAAGACACTACCTGCCCTGAATGAGCATCAATGTATACTTGGAGCCAAGTATCGTCGCCCTGTATCTGAATAACATGCACGAGCGCCACGGAGCCGTCAGGCTTTGCGTAATATTCGAGTTTGGTAGGGTGTCCATTGTAGGCTCCAGGGAAGGCCTGTTCTGCCGACTCGATAGCAGTAGCGACTTGAATGCTGGCCTGAGGCGGGGCAATGTTGTTTTCGAATACGCCTATTCTCCCATTATGAGAACCTCACTATACCATTGTGCCGTTTCCTGACTTACTTGGATTGACAAAGGAGGATCCAAATGCGAAAATCTTCCTGTCTTTCAGTACTAAGTTCGCAACGGCATTGACGAACGGGACACCATTCTAGTTGGCAATGAGATCACGAGATGGATGCTGTGATGTAGAACACATACGTAGGACTGTCTGAGATAGGCATGGTCGGCCGTATCAGAGGAGTATCCGCTGTTGTAGGCCACATCTCCGTCGTTCAGGCCAAGTCTATTTTGGACGATAGTCACCGCCGTGCTCTCAAAGTCGTCACTGATGAACGAAGACGGTATGTCCAGTCCGGCAGCATAGGTCTGTTGAATAGTCAGCAAGAAACTCAAGGGGAACATTGAATCATAGAGGCAAATGTGAAACGCGCCTCATATGTTGACTTGGGCGGAACTTCCTCGTTATCGAAGTTCGAATTATCGATCAGGGGGGCCTGCAGCGAGAACGGCGAGCGGGCTTCTACTGCGAGAAACCCTTTTGCAATGAGAAGAGCGAGGTAGAAGAATCCCTTTGCGAGCATCGTGGCGTTGCAGTTATTTGAATGAATTTGGAAGTTTATATCGCTCAGGAAGTTGTTTGCACATAGTTATGCGGGTGACAAGTGATAGGAACTTAGGAACCGTTAGAGTTAGATAGGTACATCTCCTGCTTTCGCCCACGTTACTTTCATCACAGGTGAAGGTTAATTAGGCATTTGGGGAGGGGAGGGGAATGAAGACAAGGCCAGGCACCGCGTTGGGAACATTCTGTGTGCCTGGTCCTATTACAGTCGCGGACAGACAAAGGCAACAATAAAAATGAACCGATTCGGGAACCTCCGATAAGTACCAGAATCGACGCAGATTGGATACAAGAGCTTGCCAAACCAAATTTCAGCCAAATATATCCAGCCGTTCCATCACAATTTACCTGTTTGAACATATTGGCTGGGCCATAAATAAATTAGTAAAATTCATGAGAAATAGTGCAATCGCTTCATTTTCAAAAGAGGAGAATCACCCAGAATTTTGGTGAGATTCTATTAAACCGTTCCCTTCAGGAAAAACCATCAACGTTCACTCTTCACTACATCTTGACAACACTTATGGCTAAAAAAAGGTTGAAGAAGAATATCAGCGGCCTCCGGAATCAACCCAGCACTTTCCAGACAACTTCCCATGGCTATCAAGATGCCTCGACGGCGTCAATCACCGTGTCATCGATACTGCCAACGAGCACGATCCAGACTCGGATTGGTGGGACACAGGTGTAAGGCACAAGACCTGTTGGGATGCAGATTCTGATGAGGAATGTCGGAAATCTGCTGTGAAACGGATCAGACGGCAGCCAGATCATGTTGTCTTTTGGGGTGATCAGCCTCACTGACTTAACCTGATCGAAGGTCAATCAGAGCACGTCACCTCTAGCGGACCAATTCAGGCGTTCGGTGCCATTTTCAGGTTCCAGTGTTCGGAATTAGCCAGGTTTCGTGGAAAGATCAGACTGCGTGAAAACTTGATCATGTGAGCCGCGTTGAAGTTCGAATCAAAGAATTTTGGACTTAGAACTTATAACTTTTGTCTCTTTCCACAACCCACCACCACTACCTCCTCATCCATTGCCGCGCCGCCGTATAATCACGCTCTACCTCAACCCTCTCTGCTAGCGCTCTCTGCTTATTCCCAGAACTCTATCGCAGCCAACATTCGACACGGAATGGTTCAAGAATGGGCGAGCACTCGTACGTTTCAGTCTAGAAATACTCTCTGCGGCCTTGATGCTGACGGCTTCTTATACAGGCGGCTATGGCACAGTGTGTAGATTCTAGCTAGGCATTGTAGGTACCCTCTCTGTCTGGTTCCTTGGTATTATGCTGATATTTCGCTCTGTTGACAGACTCTAGTTCAATCCCCTCAAGCCCCGGTACGTCGTAGATTTTTTAGTACTGAAATAGTTTAGATACTCGAGCACATTTCTCTGTATTCGATTACCTAGCTCAATAAATCATGGTCACCATACAACACGAGACTACGAGAAATGAACGAGAAGAAGGTACAGAAAATGACAAGCGAATGGCCAGGGTGTCCTGATCAGGTTGATTTCGCCATGCCTGATCCTGGGAAGGCACATCTGATCCTGTCGGATCAAGTTGCAGCAGCAGATGCAGAGGACGAATCAGAGGCACAGGTAGCAGCAGACCAAGAACTCAAAATGACGGTCTATATGTTGCTCAAATTTTCTCGCAATTGATCAAGGTGACGATTCACGAGATGAGGACTGGGTGCCCGAGCATTTTGCGAGAATGAGATTATAGACGAAAACTCGTGCATGTAATCCTTTAAATTTACAATGTCTAACTTACAATCTTACAATCTCATCAAGGTACAAAAAGGTCCAGATGTTTGCAGCAAATCAAGACGCACTTGTCGTCGTTACAAGAACCTTCTTAGAGACCATGATTCGTTTGGATTTATGCAATCTACGTCATCCGGCCAGCTTCATGATTCTGGACAACTAGTGGACATGTCTGCTAATTTACACAGTCCCGACGTTATCAAGATCGAAGCAGCCAGCGACTTTGGAGATGACTCAGAAACTATTTCCGTTCCGAGTCTCCCATTCACACCTTTGATTGCGACGACACGGTCTGTGTAAGGCAAGAGACCTCAGAGTCTCAGACTCACCAGCGCTTACTTTTGACGCCTATATTCGGGAAGAATCGATGATTCTGTCCCGTTTATATTTTGACGACGAAATTTGCACTGAAACCCGAGCCAAGTCAGTACACATCCGTGAAGAGTCTGTGACTCCACCCCCATTACATTTTGACGATGACTCAATAGCTGCGCCCGACGCAACAACTTCATGAAGGCGGAATGCAGATCTGATAAATGTCAGTGGAGGTGACAAGCAGAAAGGTCACTTCAGCAGACTGCCATGATGCATCCCGAAGCCATTGTGAACCCTACAGCCTAGATTTATGTACCTTAAAATGTCGATGATTTTGGGCAAAATTTTGGCGCCCATAACCGCTTGTGGGAGTTTCGTCAATTGGAGCATGAATCTGAAAAAATCTGGCCGAAACATTGACTTTTACCCAAGATATACAAATTGTTGACTTTGCCTGTCGGTGACTGTAGGGCTGTCTCTTCGCTTGAATACATGTTGACAGCATGCCGGAATTAGGTGCCTTCCCGTCAGGTTGGATATCTCCAGACCTTGTATTTCGGAGTTTGAATGTGGCCCTGTGCAGAATATTTCCAAACCACAGCACTTTGTACGTCGAGCGTCAAAAGGCGATGTCACGCCACTCTCAGTCAGCTGAGATCTTGTGAGAGAATGTTGTAAGTGTAGTGTGAACGGGGCATATAATGGGCAATAGTGCGAAGCACTGATCGGCCCAGGCCACGGCTCTGGGCTCCTGCAAGTGATCCAAAGCAAGCTGCAATGGGTCCACCACACTTCAGGCTTGTATTTACTTGATTTTTTTAGTACTAATATTTGTACGGATGTGAGAATTTTGCAAGAGACACAAAGGCCCCTGTACTAGGGCATGCCAATACGAGAAAGGGCTGTGTGATTGAAAGGGAGAGGAGGGTGGGTGAAAAGAAAAGCGACTGAACAGCGCACTTTGGGCTGACTCGAGCCAGCTCCCAGCGACGAGGTCGAGGGGGAGGGGAGCAAGAGAGCCAGCAGTGATATGACATGTCACGCATCCTCTTCCAGGACAAAGTCAGCACTCTAACCTCTTTCCTTGTACCTCACTGCGCTATAGATCATTCAGACATCCGGCGCATCTGCTATAACTTAAAGGCCTTTCTTGGAAGTCTCGACACTTTGACCGGCGCTCCCTCGCTTTCAGGTTGTAGAAATGGGCTATGGACGCAAAAATGCATATAGACGGCTCAAAACTGAATTACTTGTTTACAGATTATTCTTGAATGATGAAATTCCAGCCAGATGCTCTGCTTTTGACGATTGAGAGCTATTGTAGCAAGTTGCCAGAGATCGGGACGCCATAATCTAAGCCGACAAGAATCGCTACAATGGTGGCCAACAGGTGCCTAATATGGAAGGTGTTTGCGAGTCGCAGTCTTGGAATGGATACCAAAAGCACTGCACCATACAAGGACGGCAGCACCATTCCCGCAGATTGTTAGGTTTGAAACTCTCTTCGAAACTCTGTTTTGTTGAAAATTTTGTTTGCTTTTTATTTCCAGGTACTACCCATATGTACGTATATCTGAAGAAAGTTATCCTTTGAATTCAAAAACCCTTTTCTCGGTATGGAGTTGATAGGCTCTTAGATTGTAGTGGTGGTCAACTAGATCATTGTTTGTATTACGCTCATGCTAGATCGGCTGACGCCTAAAATTATTTAATGGAGCTCCAACAAAACTCATTATTCCAACGTGTATTCGGATAAACTACCCGATCATGAAACTGAAGTTAGGTCAAGTATGGACACCTGAGTAGACTGAGTGAGTAATATCGAATGTTGGAAATTGACCGATGTATTAACTCACTAAACACTGCCCTTGTGCAGATGAGAAGTCCGACCAAGTCGAATCGAGTCGAGTCGGCCTACCCACTTGGCCACCAATTGCCCAATACACCAAAGATCCCGAAGATTGCATCGCACGAGTGGCTGGGCTGGTAAATTTGAGCATGTCTAGCTGTAACTTGAAAGTGAGAGGTGGGTAAGTCATGGGGGTATGTTAAGTCATAGGGAAAGTTAACACACATGCCATTCAGATCCTCGATCACCAGTCAATCAATTGCCAAAAAAACACAAGTGTGAGCGACGCCAGCTCTTCTGATTTGATGGCCAGGACAATAGATGAACTGAGTACTTGGGCACTGTAGTTCTCAATTGTCTCCTAGACTAAATAACGCATCGACGCGACTCGAGTCACTCGACAGCGAGTGTGAAGATGATAAGCATGTGTTGGGCAATATCCACGAGATCAAAGAAATTAATAATGATATACGTACATGTATCGACTTGTGTGGAGCATCGAATAAGAGAGCTTATGCTTCGATGACAATAGACATCCTTGCACGCTGAACACCATCATGACATTCAATTAAATGTTGACCGCCGCAAAGTTATCTCAAGGAACACATATATATGAGTATACATACAATAGGTGAAATTCAGATGTCTAATGAAACTAAAATGTATCGGAAGGGTACAGTATCTTCGCTCTAGCGACGATAGTAGACATCCGCGCCCAAGCTCTGGGTGGGCATACTTTAACCAAGGAACCAGTTGCTCAACTCAAAGTCAATAGACTGGAAGAAACCTGTGAGGATGGGTGAAAAAATACAGAGCTGCGAGCGTGGATGACCCATGGAAGCAAAATGATAACGATGATATCAATCAAAGACACAAAAAGATAAAGAGGAGGAATAGTCACCGATTCACCTATAAACATTCCATTGACTGGTCCCAGTCCCTGGAATACTTCCACCAGAGAGGGAAATCCGGTTTGACAAGAGTACAGACGGCTTAAGTGGAAAGGAACCGTAGACCTGAGGGCTGAGGACTGGGATTAGGGTGTTTTCCTAAGAGGACACTGGAAAGGTACCAGGAAACGTTAGATGAATGTATCGTGCAACAGAGGGGACGTAGCCACACCTGTGTGAGTGCTTAACAACACTATAGCTAGTATCTATAAGCCCATTCTCGAACTGCCAAGTGGAACCAAATCTCGCGTGTCTGGAGGCATCAGTATTTCCGGACTTTTCTTTTTGGCGCTATTTGGTCACTTTTTGACCTGTAGCGGGTCAAAAAAGCTCAAAAGCCACAAGCGTACAAGCGGGACCAATTTTTCGACTAGTTGAACAAATTTATTTTGTGACGGGTGGCCACGAGTCCTTGACTAGTCCAAGAGTTTCCCAACAGGAGGAATCATATATTACGCATATATATATATACTATTAGACTACCCAAAACTACATACACTGACCAGAATATCCACCTCTACCCATCTACTGCAGCCCCAGGAAACTTAGCCAAGTGTTGGGTGTATTCGCTGGTCACAAAAGCCATGAATATGCGCTCAAAATGCATGTACAGTGAGACTCACTGCAAATGTGGCAAAACCATCAACACGCCTGGTTTATCTCCCAACCGTACCACCCGTTGACCACAATGTAAAAGTTCTATGAGACTGGTTAGTTACTCATAAGTAGGGAATGTGAATACACACATGAGAAGCCCAGTTCAATGTCTTGTTAACGCTGCAAGACTCGGACGGAAGACGGTCGTTGAAGGTCACTTGTATCACATTACCAGCGACGTTGGTGCATACAAGAGGCGTTGGGTACTTGTCGCATGAGATGTGAAATGGAGGGATGAGATGAAGCTGCAACGATATTGAGGCAAGGTGGCATAGGTGGCGGCTGTGGAACAAGCTGAGAATTTCTTCAAGTCCAACAATTGCCGTTTGGAGTCATGAACATAGGTCACATGACCACACGGACACGCACGTCGCGTCGAACACGCGAGATCCTCACATTAGTTCTTGGTAGAATTTGGGTGAAAGTTTCCTGGAGACCCAAGGAAGGTAAAGTAAACCCTATTACAGAAAAAACCACCCCTAAATTTTCGATTAGATGTAATTACATTGATATATTAAAAAATAACTTGTGAGTACTCTTCAGGTCGTGGACTCGTTGAACTCTTGAACCCGTCAACGAGCCGAAAAGCCCGGAAAGTCCCACGAGAAAAGTCCTGAAATACTGATGAGGATGGGAGTGAATTCCTCACCGAGCCTATTCAATATCAAAGCCAGAGGATCCAGATGGATGAACGGGCAGCAATTCTGAGGGAGAACAAACACAGGTGATGCCAGGCATGTTGAGATTTGTCGAGTCAAACCCAGCAGATGTCGGCGAGATCTTGAGATCTTGCATGTTCTCTGATCCAGGATTTATAGTCTCATTGAAGGATCGAAATCTGGGTCAGATATGACTAGTTGACTAGCGATTGTCGATGGGAGTCGACTCAGGAATGAGAAGATGAAAAGCGAACACGTCATCGATTTACTACGGCGGCCCGACTCCGAGTCACCAATCATCTGAAAAGGTGCGCAATTTGGAAGTCTTCATAGTTGCCGACACCATTAGTCACACAATTCTAGAGACAAGTTTGATGAGAAAGTAGAGACTCGAACAGGTGGATTTTGGGTGAAAAAGCCGCCGTTGGATGGCAACTTTTCAGGCGAGAAATATATTCTGAGATCTCCAGTCTGAGCTGAGACGCCACGGGTGGGCGGACCAAAGTGCTACAAAATGGTATGTAGAGTTGTAGCCATAAGAAATTGAGAATATACACCAAGCCAATTTTAAATGGGGGGGAAGTGTGAGTAAAATGTTGGAACACATGGGGTGCATTAAAAAACCTGAACCCACAAAACCCAGTGGGAAAAAGTAAAGGTCCAGGGAAAGCTACCGGTGTCTGCCATAAAGGCTGTAAGATAACGTAGGAAGGATAAAGGTGTGGGTGGGTGGGCCAAAGAAAACTTGAGGGCCTGGCCGAAAGGAAACGAGGCCGAGAGGAGGAAATTAGCAGAACAGTGGTGGTGGAGAGAAAGGAAAGAGGCTTGGTCACGTTATGTGACAAGTCGGTTCTGTTACACAAAGACTTCGTTCTTTCTTCTTTCCTCGGACTACGTCCTCCTCCATCGGCAGAACACCATCATTGTTATTTAGATGTGATCCAAATTTAGATAAGACGAATGATACTGTTCATCGTTCCGACGAGCTTTTATATGTACAAGAATTGTAACTAGAATAATCTATAATATACTACGTTGTATCGAGTCAGGTTATTTATAAGCTAAATTAAATACTAGAAATAATAGGAATGTCCGAGTATAATCGGATGATTCCAACAGTCATAACCAGAATCCCATATCGATATTCGCTTTTGATCAGTTCTCGAGATATATCCCTCCAATTTTGGGCTTGATGCTTGGTCGAAGATTTTAATTCAATTTTATGCGCCGAGTTGGCGCACCTTGCTGATCAAATATGAATCCTGAAATCTTTTATTCTGGATAAGGGAACTGTAAGCCAATGTAACTCAATGTCGGCTGAGCGAGCGAGGACGAATTCATTAGGTTGACACTGTCGTATGACATGAAGGACACTTCAATAGAACAAGAACCCAAACTCAAAATTTAATCTCGAAGATGGAAAGGTTGACAATGAAAAATGAGCACATGGCATTCACATTTACGGTTGTGACACACCTACCAGTTTCGGAGACGCTGGCACAAAACGGAACGTGAATTGTGTAAATTGAAGGTGTGGATGCTAATTCACCAAAGACATCAACAAACAGTGTTTGGGTATGTCGATCAAATTCCGTAGTTGATGACTGGGAGAACATGTGCTTTGATTAGGGGAAGATCTGCGCACGCCTTGCTCTAAACAGGTGGTCAGGTACCCCCGCTGATTCGAATCGACGTCAATCGACGTAACGGTACCTGGGAGGCCAAACATCTTAAAATCGGTGAGCGAATAAAGTCACAAAGAGAAGAACTGACGTGCCAAGACCATTGAAGGCTGAGAAAAGAGCTTCGATGCCGACGCTTCGATGATAGAGGACATCCGTGCGCGTTCTTTGGGGACTGAAAAAAGGTACCCCGCCGATTCGACTTGGACTCAATATCAACGTCGATTGCTGCGAGGTACCTTGAAGGTTGATTCCAGAGGATTAGTAAACGCGGATGAAGTCATGAAGATGAAGGGAAGCATCGTCGAAGTTAGAAAAAGGAATTATCCTATCAGGACTTCATATCAGCGATTTTGAACAAAAGAAAAAAAGTAACACCGATTAACGATATATGCATATGCAAAATTGTCGTTGATACGTAGTATATCCATATCAATGTCCACCAGCATGGAGAGCAGGTAGCTTCATAATGGAAGTGAAACAACTTCGCACGACCGCTTCATAGATATCAGGTAACCCGTCGCAGTCAAGTCAAGTCGATCGAGCGTTGGGTACCTGAAAGGATGTCCCAAGCTGCCTGCGTGGTTGAAACCACGAAAAAGAGATGACGAAGGTGCAGAAATAGAGGAAGGAGAAGGTATAGTCACAGAGCCCGGTCTCTGCCCCAGCCCCACTCACGCAGCCATTGAGTATCCATGTACGCGTCTGTCAACTGGCACAGTCCAGTCGTCTGGCCGTTGGAGTATATGACGTCCGGAGAAGGTAAATTAGCTGGACAAAATTTGAGACAGCGTAAATGGAAAGAAATAGCAAGATTGGGAGCTGGGGGAAAGATCTTGGTGGAATGCTCACCCGGCTCTGTGACGAAGAAGGGACGACTTGGCGGAAATGAGCCCGAAAAGCCAAGTTCGACTAAGAAGATGAAAGGGGGAAACGAGCAGAACCAACCTTTTGGTGACGCAGGTAGTTTGTCACAGAGCAGTAGCAGGTGCGTGGACGGTATGTGGAAAGGATTATGAGGACGCGTATGATTACGCTTGGAGCTCGTCGAGTGGTTGGTAGCTCGAAATGGGACCAATGTCAATGGAGCTGGCTCGAGTCGAGGCTCGGGGAGCTTTGGGTGTCCGAGATGAGTGTCCAGAGGGTTCATCGTGCCAATGAGCTATCAAAAGCGCGTCAGATAAGTGTATTGGCGGTGCGTGAAAGAAGAGGCGTACCTGAAAGCCTGTGGAACGACACCATTGCCACATGGCCATCGCCAAATCTTCTCCCCTGTACACCATTCGAGGTCGAGGATGTCTCGTCGGATGGTGTGTACCCAGGGTTATGCACCGTGCATTATGGACGGCGGGAGCGGCGAATGGCCGAGCTTGGCCCAGATGGCCGAACACGAGATGGAAAAGTCCAGGTAAGGCCAGCAGGTGCAGAGATTTGTCGAATCAGAGCCAGGAAGCAGCGAGCCATAGTCGGATGAGAGGCGAAGCAGGGAATGCCATGGATCGAACCCAGGTCTCGCGGTGCATCGCCTGAGATCCAGGATTCGGACTCTCACCAAGAATGAAAAAGTGTATGTCATCTTTATCACTGGGTTTGATCTGGCCAGCGACTGTCTGTGATATGAGGATGACGGCGCAGAGCAAATGAGATTCGAGAAAGTACTCGTCATCGGTTGGTGGCGGCCCGACACCCGAAGAATTAAGCAAGATGATGCTCGGCGTGCAACTTCTAGGTTGGATCTGGGCACACTCAGAGGTACCAACTAATGAAAAGGCTGACGAAGAGTCCAAGGAGGCCGCAAACGGAAACTCCAGCCCAACCACTTCTCTTCCGCCATATCTGAAGACCCCACTTCCACGAAGCAGAGCAGCAGAATGCAAGCATACCAGGCTGAGTTGGAGGAAACGTTCCGCGAAGATTGGGAAAATATCACCAGGAAAGAGAGAATGGACAGAATAGACACTGGCTTCCCTTTAAAATGTTCCGTAACGTCCGAGACAGGCTAACCAGAGCACTGGGAAGTCTATTAGCCCAGATATGATCAGGCCGCATCCCGCATCCGAGGAGGATCACGGGACAAGAGACACAGGCGTGCATAGGGAAAAGATGGTCAACGCCGGTAAAAGAAACGGTCACCCACTTCCTCTTTGACTGTTCAGATCTTCGACCGTCCAGAAGCCAAAGGATTCAGATGGGTGAACTGGCAGTGAGGGAGAATAAATACAGGTGGCACCAGGGGGTCCATAGGTTTGTGGAGTCGGAGCCAGCAGGGACTCGGTCAGCTATCTGTGATTACAAAGCGTCAGATGAGCGGTTTTTACGAGAAAGAAAGAGCCACACCAGAATTCAAAGCCATAACTCGAAATCCTCTCTTCACTGTGAATCTCGAGTTCTCCTGTGGTCGCCCTGTTCTTTGCGAGATGCACCATTCGATCCAGGATGTCGAGAGTAAGTAGTGGGATATATTAGTGAGATGGTAAATTGAGATCTGTGTTGGATCTCGAATGCAACCTGGATGTTGGACAATACCAACGGCGGAGTTTTCCAACGCATACTCTAGGTAATCGATTTCGGACGTCCCGCTGAGCGACGATCGTTCGAAAACGGACAACTTGGGCCTTGGTTGCAGGAAACTGACCTCCTTCTTGGTTCTCGCTATCTGATTCGAAGAGCCTGCTCCAATCTAGCAATGGCATGTCGTCTGAACCTCGCGGATTTTTATTCCACTGGAATATCAAATCCTGGACATCTGAATACGTAGACGGTGCGGACTCGAGTGACAATTTAATAATTCGAATTATAAAGCTGTCTAGAATTATATGAGAATTTTGAATAAAATGGCACTCGAGAAATATTTTATAAAAAAGCGATGGTCAATATTCGTGACATACGGTCCGAAAAGAAGGGATCGAGAACGAAGACGTAGTAAATGGGTGAATAATCAGCTCAAGGTAAGTCAAGAAATGATGTACCCACCGAATATCAGATAGAGAACCGAGTGGAAAATAGGTACATTCCGATCATCCATGATACCTGCAGAACGACAGTAAATCAGAACAAGACCCCGTGGAAAGAAGAAAACACATTATCGTCATCATCCATCCATCCATCCATCCATCCATCCATCCATCCATCCATCCCAGTCCCTCTAAAAACCACAGTATATCTCTACTTAGACCCAAATTCTGGGTAACAGCGTCCCATCGACTATTGCGCAGCAATATCACTTTCAGTCTGTACTCTGGAGGTCCGAAACCGCGATCTAAAACGAGATAGATGATTTCAGGGGGACTCTAGCCAGGTGTCCGTTATAGGTGGGTGCGATGAATGAATGGATGTGGAGAGTCGACGGTGACCAAGAGTGGAGCAGAGAACAAATAGATACGGGTATAACATCAGAGTTTGAGAACGTGATGCGTGGATCTGAGACGCATCCAGAGTCAGCGCTGGAAACTTGAAGAGATAGATGTTCGTGTGTAGACAATGGACCCCATCCGCACACAGACCTTTGCGCCTTTATTGCCAGAGGACCTTTCAATTCAACTCAATGTTGACTGACTGAGCTACCTGGAAGGATGAAAGAGTATGCGGATAAAGTCATTTGAGCGAAGCTGCCACATGTCATGGAGAGTTTTTTGACTGAGAAATTCCAAATTGAGATTTTGGTCTTGTCGACAGAATTTCGACAATGAAAAGGTCGCAAAACTGAAATAATGAAATTTTGAGAGGAAAGAAAACTCAGCTGGTATGCAATGCCCCTTACTCCCCGAGAGCGCTGACACGAGACGCAACTTCAATAGTGGGGACAGGGTCAGTATGTCGTAGAGAAATTTTTATTTTAATGCTTCGATGACAGAGGACCTCCGCGCGTGGCCTGGCAGGATTCATAGCAGGTACTGCACCGATTCGACTCGGCCTCGATATTTTGAGGGTAAATGGCACAGCATGAGCATGGAGGAAGTCATTAAGAAGTGAAGGCAAAGAAAATAGAGGAATGATGAAAGACCCAGGTGAGTGGATGAGAGAGACTCAAGCCGAAGAGAGGTTCGGGAGGGTGAGTTTCGATACAGCCCCAATATTATATCAGGAGATCGCATCAGAGTTTTTGGGGAAAAAATGGATTGAGAGATACTCGCCGATTCAACGAAGTCATCATCATTCTTGAGCCTACATTCTGACCGTCACGACGCGTGCTGCTAGCGCACTCAAGAGCGACTCTAGACGCCTCAAATTTACAATTACGCTGAGATGACTACCTGTATTTCATAATGCGTCGACTGAGTGTGATTTGTGTGCATGTAACTAAGGGCGGCACATATTGCTCTAAACGACCTCGGAGATCCAGGATATCCAGGATTCATGCTGATGAGTAAATAGATATCAAATACCCCGAAATCATGTCTTATACTAAAGCTAGCACAGAGGGCAAATGAATAAAACGGGATATCTAGTGTGCGATGGGGTATGGTGGTGAATAAGACATCAGATAATCCTGGACACATGTTTCAGCAGTCAGTGGTTGCTAAAATAAATGAAGGATAAACTCACAATCTTTGAATATGCCGGAGGGCATACCATCTCAATGCTACTGGTATCGTTGGTGGTGACACCGACAGTGGAGGTGAAGGTGGTGGTAACCTCGATGGGGGTGTTGTTACGGATACAACATAGACCCACCACCCATGAGCAGACGCAGCCAAAGGTGCCCATCATATTCGTTTCAACTCCGAGGATTCTTAAGGTCACAAAAACCAGAGATCCAGCGGCGATGATGACTGGGGGGATGGCGAAGTAGATGTGGGTCCAAACGACTGGCAATTTGACTATGTCTCATGTTAAACACTCGTGTCGAAAGGGGGACTCCAAGTAAAACTCACGTATTGCTAATGAGAAGACCGTAATCATTCCGATGGCGGTAAATAGCACCAGGTGGCGTTCAACACCTAAATTCCTGTTGCCACCGGCGCATCCCCGCAGGAGAATAGTCCTATAGACCACGAGGACTATAAGAGGGTGGGCAAACGCCCTAGCGAGGAAAGCAGCGGCGCAGACCACGCTGGGTAGTTTGAAGATGGGCGAGATAATAGTGAATGTGGAGGAGAGGGAAAGAACGTAGGTGATTTTCTCATTCACAGAGGACATAGTTTCGATTGTTGATTTTGGAGATTCAGGAAAGTGTTTGAATACTGAGATCGAGCTCAAAGCTCACTTTATGAAGGAAATCAGATGTCTCGCCTTGGTGGGCCCTATCCAAATTTCAAGGCTCAGTCTCAAGCGCCTGAATCATCACCTAATTAAAGTTCGATCCGCGCATTCGCATTTTGACCGTACCTCCGGAGAGTGGAGTCCCGATTGTCTGGATGCGCCAGGCATGACATAGGTGACGCCAGAACTTTTGGCGCTGATGATGTGACGACGCTGGAACAACCTCTGAGTGGTAAGCGCATGTCAGACAATTTTCCACCTCTGAGACTCGAGTGCTAGGTGCTCAACGCTCGGTGTAGCATTTTCGAGATACCTATAAATCTACCAATCATTCATGGTGAATAATTTTTTGAAGCCCAGGAGAAATTGTATAATTGTTACTTATAAAATACATGGATGCCCGTGATGCTTGAAACTGTTGAATCAAGAATTGGATCGAGAAAGGCTGCTCGCAATCAGTTATCTGGGGTAATCTACGTTTTATGATGGCCAAAGTGAAATAAAATCCTCAGTCGGTAGGCTGGAGCAAACCAAGAGGATAATTTCGTCAACCAAAGGCGCAGTCAGCAGGGACCCTTTTCGGATGATCGTCGCATGGTGAGTTCCTGGGTTCGGAATCTCGCCGATAGTAAGAGAAGATATAGCAGATCTAGTTTTGGGCCAGATCTGACCAGGGATTGTCTGTTGGTATGAGGGCGACGGCGCAGAGCAGGAACGACAAAATATTACTTACAAGAAACCGTCCTCCCGCTTGATCCTATCTTGTTAATGCCCGTTCAAGTTTTCCATTCTTTCCTTCTTGTTCTAGCACGATCTATAAATTTGAATATGTACCTAGGATTCTCGAATTACTATGATAAAAAATGTAGAGGTTGAATTACACGAGAACTTGGACAGGAATTACACGGCGTGGACAATCTTCGTGAGATAATGAAATGAAGGGGGTCAAAATTTACGAGGCGCGTATCGAAGGGAGGTAGCAGATCAGCTCTGATGAACGTAACCTTGAACCAACAAAGCTGTTAAGTTTCGATCCATAACAATGGAAAAATGTACTCACCAAATATCAGATCCGGAGCTCATTCAAATGTAGACGTACCCCAATAACTCATAGTACCCGCAGATATGCTGGATGCAGTTTGTCACCATCTGGGAATCTGGAAACAAAATCATAAGCGAGATACGTGACGTCGGATGACGCTCGACGAGAGGGAAAGTGGCCAAAAGATGGGGTAACCAGTGGAAATAGTCGAACATTGCTGAAGAAGGAAGGTGGGGCAGACGTTCGTGCTTCGATAATGGACGACATCCGCACACCAGCCCATGCTATCTGATTAGCCAGGGGACCCGTCATTTCAACCCAATGTTGAATAACTGAGGTTTCTGGAAGAATGGCACGGAGAGGGTGCGGATGGAGTTATCAGACCGAAAATGGTATATGGCCGGAGAGTTTCCAATGCAAGAAGAGACTCACCTTTGAAGATAGTGAAAGCAATAAATGAAATTGAGGAGAGTAAATTTACTCACCAGTACGGTTACACGACAGCCACTACTCTGAAACAAAACGAAACTTGAATTGGGTAGATTAGTACGGAGAATATCCACCCACGTCATTTGGAGATGCGACTCGACGTCGATTGATGGATCGATTCGAAGTTTCCTGGAGGGCAAACAGCAGGGCAGTAATCAAAGATGAGGATTAATGACCTGGGGGGGAAAGTGCTTCGATAACGCACCAAGCAATCTAGAAATGATGTCAATCAGTTTTGGAAAAGAAACCTCAGGAACACCAAGCAGTTCTGTCATCACGCGAAGCATAAGTAAACCCGATGGCCAGCGTCCAAGTAACTGCGAAATGACCACACATCAGGAATAGACACACCCCGAGATATGTTCGCTGCGTCCAGTGTCCGTCGACCCTCAATCACTCAGCCAATGTAACCCACCCAGCGAACTGGGTTGGGACGCATCATCTCCTTCAGCTCGTGTTGAATTCTGGAGAATTCGAAACGAGATCTGGAATGAGATGGACGAAATCAATAGCCGCTCGATTGGGTGGACATGGAGATGTGAGAGTGTCCAAATCGATATCCTCTATGGCGAATGTTTATAGTTGAGGAACGAGAGAGCGTCGACGGCGGCAGTGCTTCGATGACAGTAGACATCCGTGCTGTATAGTGGTCAAGTGGTAATCCAAATACTCCGTGGATTCGGCTAAACGTCGTTTCCATCGAGGCCAACTGGATTTTTGATGCCAATTGAGCAGAGAGCACGGATGCAGTCACGAAGGAGAGGCAGCGACGATAAATAACTTAGAAGGGAGGGAGGAGCCAAATATGCTATCAGGTAGATCGCATCAGAGGTTGGAAAGATAAAAAAAATAGAGGAGTACTCACTATTAATAATTGAGTGATTACGCGCAACACCAAGTATGCCGACGGCGGATGAATAGGGATGCAGCATCGATGCTGATACAGGGTGTTTGCGACTGGATGTCCTCGAGTGCGGTGTACAGTAGCTCCATCGATGACGGCAAACATCCGCCTGAAGACAAACCAATTGCAGATAATCCGTCGCTTCAGCCGGAATTCGATCGATTCAAGGGATGGGTGACGCTAACGGAGGTGCGGGTGGGGAGACGCTGTAAAGAAGTCATGATGCGATGAAATTAGCAAACGAAAAGAACATGATTACCGAGGAAGGTGATGTTTTCACCGGCTCACCGATAACAATAACTGCCCCCGTTGATTTGTCTCAGATATCAGCCGCTACGTCATGTTCACCAGAGCGGAATAATCCACCCGTTTCGAAGCCAGATCATACAAACTCCGGAGAGGATAATTCGGTTAGATGAAACCCTGGACAGCGTAGATGAAAAGGGATAGGGACAGAGGGCATGTGATTGCGATTGGCGTCAGTGAGGAGAAAAAATGCTTTGGGTGGAACGTACCGGGCGGAATGTATGTTCCTCTAAGGCATGGGCCGGTCAACGTTGGTAGTCTAGTAAGAGTGAGAGTAGGAGGAGGCGGGTACAACGCGTACGAGTGGTTCTGGGTTAGATTCAGCATGAAAAACAATCTTCGATCCTCGAAAAGTGGCCCATAGGTCAGAGCTAGACACTGTCGACTTTTAGGCCACCATGCAGTGGAAGAACACGATAGTTCCATCCCCTGAGCATTGCCATTGATAAGATAGCCGAATGATAGAGAGACCTTGACCGCCTGTTCTGCAGGAATTGGAAGGTGTTCCCCCAGCTCAGTAGCAATTGTCTGGTACGGTGGTAACACGTACAAGTACACTGAAAAAGAGACGAGGGTGAAGAGACTGGTAGGCTGGAAACCAGGCCAAGTCGCTAGAGATCAGCGGACCAGTATTCATATTCGACGCGAGGTAGGATGATGTAGATTAAACCGTTCGGGAACGTGCAAAGGGAAGTCGACCCAGATGAACCCGAGAAGCTACTGGCAAGGCGTTAGATGGAAGTGTCGCATGAAAGAATGAAGTTATACCCACCTGCGTGAGTGTGGAACGACATCAGTGACCACAGAGCCAATATAAAGTGGACCTTCATGTGCACTCCGCAAAGACGAGTTAGCAGTTTCGTTGGATAGCGTGTCTCGTGGTGGTTAGCCTTGTATTCTGGAGGGCGGAAGGTGAATAACACCTGTCACTGAGCTTTGTCGCTATCAAAGAAAAAGCGCTGGGATGGTCGAATGGGTAGTTATCTCGAGATGGAAGGAACACCATTACGTCGGCGCTACAAGGATTCGTCGAACTAGAATCGACAAGGCGTCAGATGAGCGAATTTGTGTGAAAGAAAGGATTGCACCGCGGTCGCCAGTAGTCCAATCTAAATCCGTAAGCACAATGTGGTGTTCTCTCCTCGTCGAGCTGGGAATCCTGTGTTCTCGGGCGCGCTGGTTGCAAGATCTTGCGCCTGTTCCCAGAGATCCGGGATTCAAGATGTCACCAAGGGCGAGAAATGAGCTGACAGATCGAGATCTGGGGCAGATCTGGGCAGCGATCGTCGAAGAGGGGAGAGTAGCAACATGGGAATCGGGAAAGAAAGAAAAGTAGACGCGTCATCAATAAATAGCGGCCCGACTCCCGTTGGACGACGATCATCCGGAAATGGCATACGCGTCGAGCACGACTTTCCCTGCTGCCAGGGATATACTCTAGAATCTAGTTTTTAATTTGTGGTTCATCTCGTTGACACTCATCTTTCTTCCTAGCGACTAGACTCATCAACTATCCAACCATCCCCCCTTCAACTGACATTTTCATCTGGCTCTATCTCTCGTCAAAGAATGGACCTTCTCATTATTCGACATCCGTAC
>Ga0247741_1000358_pt1 | contig 26742 bp, 24 predicted proteins | sample UWRJL213509R2_FD_180945 | JGI IMG/M metagenome (GOLD analysis project Ga0247741, IMG submission 180945) | Plant litter microbial communities from Arlington Agricultural Research Station in Wisconsin, United States - UWRJ-L213-509R-2 | ecosystem: Environmental > Terrestrial > Plant litter >... | reverse complement strand
ACATTTCGATACCAGTGCGGAAAAGTCGGTAATGATCGGAGACACGGAATACGACATGGAAATGGCAAGGGCTATAAACATGTCACGCATTGCTGTGAGCTACGGCGCTCATCATATTGATCGTTTATACCAATACCAGCCAGAGCTATGTCTGGATCAATTTGATCAGCTGCTGGACTGGCACAAGCTAAAGTAATTATTTTTTCTTCGCTGAAAGCAATGGGTCTACACCCTCGCGTTTTAACATTTCAACAAGTCTAATTAGCGGAAGTCCGATAAGTGTATTTGGGTCGTCACCACTTAATTTATTAAATAGAGCGATACCAAGTCCTTCACATTTAAAACTCCCGGCACAGTCATAAGGTGTTTCGTAAATCAAATAATTATGGATTTGTTCATCACTCAGTTCGCGAAAAAAAACGCTAAATTCCTCGATACAAATTTGAATTTGATGAGTTGTGGCATTTAATAAACACAAACCTGTTTTAAAAATAACTTGTTTTGCGCTAGCGGCTTTTAGTTGTGCAAAGGCTCGTTCGTAATTATTGGGTTTGCCAAGAATTTCTGAATCTAATACGGCCACTTGATCCGATCCAATAATAAGGTGACGTGGATAATCTGCAGATAAAGCTCGTGCTTTGTCCTGAGCAAGCCGCGTTACCAAGTCATCTGCGTTTTCTTTTATAAGCGCTGTCTCGTCGACACTTGGGCTTGTCCATTCAAAAGGTAATGCTAGTTTGGCTAAAAGCTCGCGTCTGTACGGCGAACTGGAAGCAAGGAGAATTGGTTGCATAGGAATTCTTTACCGTTACGATATAAATTGATGCGAAAGAACTGGGATTTTGACGTGAAAACCACATATGGAGTGGTAATTCTACCGACAAGACACTAAATAGCGCCATTTTCAGAGTTTTTCTTTGACAGATGTAGGGTAGATCCCTATTATGGCGCGCTTATGTTTAAGACCCCCTCATTAAAACAACTGCCCAAGCAGGCTGACCCTCGAAAATTTGCCCAACAAGGCATATCTCTTCAAGGGTTTATACCTGTAACTGAGCTGCCAAGATTGGCAGATGCAGTTGAAGATTCTGCTGGAGAGATCCAGGTGGAATTAGCATTTGGAATTAGTGTGGAGAAAAAAAAGGTTGTTACTGGACATGCATTGGCTGAGCTTACATTAGTTTGTCAGCGTTGCCTTGAGAAAGTAAATGTACCGGTAGAAAGTAATATCTCGCTGGGTATTGTGTGGGACGAGGAAGACGCAGAAAAACTGCCGGAATATCTCGATCCATGGATAACTGGTGAGGGTGTAGCAGATCTCTACGATATGATCGAAGAAGAAATGCTGTTGAGTTTACCTAAGGTTGCTTACCACGAAGAGCTTTGCGTTGATCGCCAACTTTTCTCAAGTGGTAAGCCAGTCGAAGTAAAGAAAACGAAAAACCCATTTCAGGTGTTGGAGCAACTTAAGAGCTCGCCGAAATAAGATTGGGTAAGGCTTCGATTGATAATAGTCGTTGACTTACACAGTCCAAGAGGCGCCTCGGCTTCAACGAGTAAGTAAATAGGAGTAGACCCCATGGCAGTACAACAAAACAAAAAATCTCGTTCCAAGCGCGACATGCGTCGTTCGCATGATGCATTGACTGGCCCAACTTTGTCAGTAGATGCAACTAGCGGCGAAAAACACTTGCGTCATCACGTTACTCCAGACGGTTTTTACCGCGGTGTTAAAGTGATCGACAAAGGTGGCAACGAGTAATTTCTCACAAGACAAATACATCTTGTCTGCAAGAATTCGAATAGCGGTAGATGCTATGAGCGGGGACTTAGGTCCCCGCGTTGCTATCTCGGCTGCGCAAAAATTCACCGCAAGGTTTGCCGATGTTGATGTCATCCTCGTTGGCGATCAAAAACAACTTCTCTCTTCTCAGTCCAAAAAAAATTTATCCCATCATCGTATTAGCATCCTAAACGCAACTGACGTTGTTGAGATGGATGAAGATCCTTTACATGCGCTTCGACACAAAAAAAACTCATCCATGTGGGTTGCCATTGACAGCGTCAATAACAGCCTCGCAGATGCTTGTGTAAGTGCAGGTAACACAGGTGCGCTTCTGGCGATGGGAAAATATTTGTTAAAAACATTCCCTGGTATCGAGCGCCCGGCAATTTGCAAGTCCATGCCCGTTGAAAAAGGCCAAACTTTTTTATTAGATTTAGGCGCAAATACAAATTGTACTGCCGAGCATTTATATCAATTTGCCTTGATGGGAAAAATATTGGCTTCTGCTAATAATCCAGCACCACGTATTGCATTATTGAATATTGGTACTGAGTCTGGCAAAGGCACTGACGTTATTAAATCAGCACAAAGTTTACTACAAAATGATTCTCGATTAAATTTTTCAGGCTACATCGAGGCCAATAAAATTTTTAGCGGTGATGTGGATGTGATTGTCTGCGATGGCTTTCATGGCAACATTGCATTGAAAAGCAGCGAAGGCACTGCACGTTTTATCGCTAAAAAAATTCAAGCTATTTTCAAACGACATTGGTTTGCACGGATTGCAGGCGTAATAATTTGGCCGATCCTAAAACAGTTGCGCACTGAACTTGATCCATCTATGTATAATGGTGCAAGTTTTTTGGGCTTACAAAAAGTTTTGGTAAAGAGCCACGGCAATGCTAATAAAAAAGCATTTATTCAAGCTTTGATTGTTGCGCGTGAACAAGTTATCCAAAATATTCCTGCGCGTATTCAACAAGAATTACAAAATCAATCTTCATCTTCATAGCTATAAAGTAATTATTTATGACTCAACAAAATCTTGCATTTGTATTTCCAGGTCAAGGCTCACAAAAAATTGGCATGCTTGCCGATTTGGCTGCCAGCTATCCGATTGTCACTCAAACATTTGCAGAAGCATCGCAAGTACTTGGGTACGATTTGTGGGAACTCGTTCAAAATGGTTCCCAAGAAGATATAAATCTAACGGAGCGTACCCAGCCCCTATTGTTAACGGCGAGTGTTGCTGTATGGCGCGTTTGGCAAGAAAAAAAGGGTGTGCAGCCTGCATTGGTTTCTGGTCACAGTTTAGGTGAGTGGTCTGCTTTGGTATGTGCAGGTGTAGTTGCATTTAAAGATGCCGTAAAGCTCGTGCAACAACGCGGAAAATTTATGCAGGAAGCTGTCCCTGCGGGCCAAGGCGCGATGGCGGCGATTATCGGTTTGGATGACAACTTAATTATCGAAGCTTGCAAAAATGCTGAACAGGGAGAAGTTGTTTCTGCAGTAAATTTTAATTCACCCGGTCAGGTAGTTATCGCTGGCACTGCAGCAGCAGTAGAGCGCGCAAGTGCGCTTTGCAAAGAGGCTGGTGCAAAACGCGCTTTACCCTTACCCGTAAGCGCACCTTTCCATACGTCGTTAATGCGCCCTGCGGCAGACCGTTTGGCTGAACAAATTGCCGCGACTGAATTCAAAACCCCTCAAATTCCTGTTGTCCACAATGTCACTGCACAAACCGAAACTAATTCGGAAAAAATTAAAGCTTTGATGATTGAGCAAATCTATAGTGCTGTGCGTTGGGTGGAGTGTGTTAATACGATAAGCACAGCCGGTATTAACATTACAGTTGAGTGCGGGCCTGGGAAAGTGTTGTCAGGCTTGAATAAACGCATCAATGCAGAATTAACGACGCTTTCGATTGAAAAATCTGAAGAGCTGGATAAGGTTTTAGCTCAGTTTTAATAATTATTTACGAGAGAAATTCGCTATGAGCATAAATGAAAAAGTTGCTTTAGTTACAGGCGCTAGTCGTGGTATTGGCGCTGCCATCGCAGAGCAATTAGGTAAAGCTGGCGCAATAGTTATTGGGACTGCGACAAGTGAATCTGGAGCTGAAAAAATTTCAGCTCGCTTTTCAGACTTAGGAATTCGTGGTGCAGGAAAAGTTTTAAATGTCACTGATGCTGATTCAGTCGCAGCTTTATTAAAAAGTGTTACTGACGAATTTGGTACGCCTGCGATTTTAGTTAACAACGCGGGTATTACTAAAGACAATTTGTTAATGCGCATGAGTGACGAAGAATGGTTTGATGTAATTAATACTAATCTCAGCGCAATTTATCGTTTAAGTAAAGGCGTGCTACGCGGCATGATGAAAGCACGCTGGGGTCGGATTATTAATATCAGCTCGGTAGTAGGCGCAATGGGCAATCCTGGTCAGTCAAATTACGCGGCCACCAAAGCGGGCGTTGCAGGTTTTGCTCGTTCTTTAGCGGCTGAAGTTGGATCGCGAAATATTACAGTGAATACAGTGGCACCTGGTTTTATTGACACTGATATGACAAAAGTTTTACCAGAAGAGCAAAAACAACAACTTTTATCTCGTATTCCATTAGGTCGTCTGGGTTCACCTGAAGAGATCGCTTCGGTTGTACTTTTTCTAGCCGGTGACGCCGGCGGTTACATTAGTGGTGAAACAATTCATGTGAATGGCGGCATGTATATGTCTTAAGTTTTGCACTTAAGCTGCTGTTTTTTAAAGAAAAATATTAAAATTTGTAAGTTTTTTCGGTTCCGCGCGTTACAAGTCATTTAAATAGATGTAAAATGCGCGTCGATTTTGACCGAAACATTAATGCTGAGTGCTCGCGCTGGTAATTACTTGCTGGGTATTAAAAGTTAGCTAGTGTCGGCCCATCAAACTGACGGTTTTGTCTATAACATTTAGGAGTTACATAACATCATGAGTAGCATTGAAGAACGCGTAAAAAAGATCGTTGCTGAACAATTAGGCGTGAAAGAAGATGAAGTGAAAAACGAAGCTTCTTTCGTAGAAGATCTAGGCGCAGATTCTTTGGATACCGTAGAGTTGGTAATGGCTCTCGAAGAAGAATTCGAAACTGAAATTCCTGATGAAGAAGCTGAAAAAATCACTACAGTTCAATTGGCTATTGATTACATCAATTCAAACCTGGCGTAATTTTAGAGCTGATTATTAATCTTCTCGAAAGGCCGTATTATTGTGAAATAGTACGGCTTTTTTCTTTTGGCTTAAATTTGTTGCCAAAATATTTCTGAATTGAGTGTAACGCTGCTCAAGCTTTCAATGACTCAAGCTTTTAATGAGGGGTTCAAAAACGTGTCACGCAGAAGAGTTGTCGTCACCGGTCTAGGCATGATTAGTTCACTGGGAAATACAGTTGCTGATACTTGGCACGGAATTGTGAATGGTAAAAGCGGTATTGCCACCATCTCCAGTTTTGATGCATCCGCATTTACCACTCAATTCAGTGCATCGGTTAAAAATCTTGTTGTTGATGATTATTTTCCGAGTAAAGAAGCGCGCAAGATGGATCCATTCATTCAATATGGAATGGTTGCTGGTATTCAAGCGATTCGCGATTCGGGATTGGAAATCACTGAAAAGAATGCCAGCCGAATTGGTGTTTCTATTGGTTCAGGTATTGGCGGAATCGGTACTATTGAAGAAGGCTCTTCGACGCTTGAGCATAAAGGTCCACGTCGTATTTCTCCTTTTTTTGTACCTAGCGCAATTATCAATATGATCTCGGGAAATCTTTCGATCATGCATAATTTGCGCGGTCCTAATATTGCAATCACCACTGCTTGTACTACAGGCACGCACAGCATAGGGTTTGCTGCACGTATGATTCAATACGGCGATGCAGACGTTATGGTGGCAGGTGGTGCGGAAATGGCTACAACACCACTTGGGCTCGGCGGTTTCGCTGCCGCGCGTGCGCTCTCTACCCGAAATGATAATCCTCAAGCGGCAAGCCGCCCTTGGGATCGCGATCGCGACGGTTTTGTATTGGGCGATGGAGCGGGCGTATTGGTTTTGGAAGAGTACGAACATGCAAAAGCTCGCGGTGCGCGTATTTATGCTGAACTTATTGGCTTTGGTATGAGCGGCGATGCGTATCATATGACTTCACCTCCGGAAAATGGAGCTGGTGCAGCATCATCAATGGTTAACGCAATTCGCGATGCACAAATTTCTGTATCGGATATTCATTATGTTAATGCGCACGGAACCTCAACACCTGCAGGTGATAAAGCTGAATGCCAGGCAGTTAAATCGGTTTGGGGAGCTTCAGTCAATGATGTCGCGGTCAGCTCAACAAAGTCTATGATTGGTCACTTATTGGGTGCTGCGGGCGCAGTTGAAGCGATTTTCAGTATATTGGCAATTCGCGATCAAGTTGCGCCACCAACAATCAATCTGGATAATCCTGAGGAAGGCTGTGATATCAACCTTGTGCCACATACTGCGCAAGAAAGAAAAATTGATGCTGTACTTTCAAACTCGTTCGGTTTTGGCGGCACTAATGGTTCATTAATTTTTAGAAAAATTTAATAAACTGTTGGTTAGCTGCTAATAAAAAACGCCGAACTATTGTTCGGCGTTTTCATATAAAAAAGATTCCGGTTTCATCGCATTACACCATAATCCAAAAATATTCATAAAATTTTGAGCTTCTTATGCATCGCACGCTTCCACTAATTGCTGTTAACGGAATAATTGATGCGCAAGTGTCACCTCTTGATCGCGGCTTTAATTATGGTGATGGTGTATTCGAAACGTGCAAAATGACAAATGCAAAAATTTCACTTTGGAAATTTCACAGTGAGCGTTTGCTAAATAGTTGTAAAAAGTTAAATATTCCAGTGGATTTAAATGTGATTGAGGTTCAGCTTGCTAAACTAGTTTTGGCAGCGGACAAAGTCGATGTGAATAGTGCGATTATAAAAATCATTGTGACGCGAGGGCAGGGCGGTAGAGGCTATGGTATTTCGAACGTATCTAATCCAACTATAGTGATAGGTATTTTTCCTGCGGCACAATATCCGGACTTTTATTTTTCCGAAGGTGTTAATGTCAGGCTCTGTAATCAGCGGTTAAGTTGCAATAAAAATCTGGCTGGCCTTAAACATTTAAATCGGCTAGAACAAATTCTTGCTCGCTCAGAATGGCAAGATGAAAACATCGCAGAAGGCATTGTGTTGGATGTAAACGATAATGTGATTGAAGCTGTGTTCAGCAACATTTTTCTTATCAAAGGCGGAGAACTTTTTACACCGGATTTGTCAGAAGCAGGTGTAGCTGGAGTTATGCGGCGTTTCATTATTGAAATTGTAGCACCCGAAGCACGCGTAGATATTTATATCAAAAAATGTGCGCTCAAAGATTTAATAAATGCTGATGAAGTGTTTTTATGCAATAGCAATTACGGTATTTGGCCCGTCAAAAAAATAATTGCGGATAAAGTGCATGAATTTAACGCAAGTTTCATCACTTATAAATTGCAGAATGTTTTAAACCAATCGCTATATGAGTTATCGTTATCTAAACCATTCGTGTAATTAAACATGACATTATTAAGTTCACATATTAAAGGTCGCTTTATTACCAGTTTTCTGGCTGTCGTGTTAATAACAGCAGGAGGCTGCGCTTTTCTATGGTTTAGCTTTCAGTCCTGGTTAGAGTCACCTCTAGAAATTCCTGAAGAGGGCATCCATTATGATTTGGAGATGGGACAATCTCTGAGTCATTTATCTCAAGATTTGGCGATGCAACAAATATTGACGCACCCACGTTGGCTGAATTGGTATGCACGTTTTTATCAAAAAGAAAAAATTCATCCGGGTGAATATGCATTGGATAGTGGTTTGACACCTTTAACTCTGTTAGAGAAACTTAATAGAGGCGATGTAATTTTGCATCAAGTTACTTTATTAGAGGGTTGGAATTTTCGTCAGGTTATGGCTGCTTTGGATGAGCAAGTTGAGATGAAACATTTGCTCAGTGATAAGACGAATGCTCAGCGTTTAGAGATTTTAAATTTACCAATTTCACATCCTGAAGGTTGGTTTTTTCCAGACACTTATCGTTTTACAAAAGGCACCAGCGATGTTGAAATTCTGAATCAATCTTATAATGCAATGCGAAAACTTTTGAGCGAGATGTGGGAAGCCAAAGCTTCAAATTTACCTTACGAGTCGGATTATCAAGCACTGATAATGGCATCTATTGTTGAAAAGGAAACTGGGAGCGCCAGCGAACGCGATAAAATTGCAGGTGTTTTTATACGCCGATTACAGCAAGGGATGAAATTGCAGACTGACCCCACCGTAATTTATGGTATGGGAGAATTGTATGTGGGTAAGATTGGTCGCGATGATTTGAATCGCCCAACTAGCTACAACACCTATGCGATCCAGGGATTGCCACCAACGCCCATTGCTATTCCCGGAAAAGCATCTTTGTATGCAGCTCTGCATCCTGATTCTGGAAAGTCGCTCTATTTTGTTGCTAAAGGCGATGGCACAAGTATATTTTCAGAAACACTTGCCGATCATCAACGCGCAGTTACGCGCTATCAAATGCAGCGCAGTGCCGATTATAGATCTACACCGAAATAGTAAAGGTCGGCCCATGACAATCGTGGGTTGGTTACTCTACAATAGCGCTAACTTCGTTATTTCGCCTATATTCTGGAATCTATAGCAGTATGACCGAACATTCCGTTTCAACTGAGCTGAACACTTCTTTAGAAAACAAAAAACCTTTGCATTTCCTACAACAAATTATTCGCAAAGATGTAGAACAAGGCATTCACACCAATATAGTTACTCGTTTTCCACCTGAGCCCAATGGTTACCTGCACATCGGCCATGCGAAGTCTATTTGCTTAAATTTTGGCTTGGCAAAGGAATTTGGTGGCGCATGCAATCTACGATTTGACGACACAAATCCGGAAAAAGAAGATGAAGAGTATGTTGCCTCTATTCAAGAGGATGTTGAATGGCTAGGCTTTAAATGGAACGGTAATGTTCGTTACACATCGGATTATTTTGATCAGTTACACGCGTGGGCAATTCATTTAATTGAAAAAGGTTTGGCCTTTGTGTGCGATTTAAATGCAGAGCAAATGCGTGAATATCGCGGTACATTAATTGAGCCCGGAAAAAATAGCCCATTTCGCGATCGTTCCATAGCTGAAAATTTAGCTCTTTTTGAAAAAATGCGCGCTGGTTATTTTGAAGAAGGCGCCTGCTCGCTGCGTGCGAAAATTGATATGAGTTCGCCCAATATTAATTTGCGTGACCCGATTATTTATCGCATCAAAAAAGCATCGCATCACCAAACGAGTGATAAGTGGTGTATTTATCCATCTTACGATTTTGCTCACGGGCAAAGCGATGCAATTGAAGGAATTACGCATTCAATTTGCACATTGGAATTTGAAGATCACAAACCGTTGTATGAGTGGTTTATTCAAAACTTGCCTGTTCCTGCAACTCCGCGCCAATATGAATTTGCACGTTTAAATATTAATTATTCTGTAACTAGCAAGCGCAAATTAAAACAACTCGTTGACGAAAAACATGTTGACGGTTGGAATGATCCACGTATGCCAACCATTTCCGGCATGCGTCGTCGCGGTTACACGCCTGCAGCATTGCGCGATTTTTGTGATCGCATCGGTGTAACGCGTTCAGATGGTGTAGTCGATGTCGGTGTACTTGAATTTTGCGTGCGTGATGATTTGGATAAAAATGCACCGCGCGCTATGTGCGTTTTACGTCCACTGAAAGTAACGCTTACGAATTATCCAGCTGATGAAGTTGAAACATTGACGGTGCACAATCATCCCAATCGTGATGATTTGGGTGATCGCACAATTCCATTCACGCAAACATTCTTTATCGAGCAAGAGGACTTCCGTGAGGAAGCCAATAAGAAATATAAACGCTTGGTTCTAGGTAAGCGAGTTCGTTTACGTGGCGCTTACGTAATCGAAGCAGATGAAGCGATTAAAGATGATGCAGGAAATATCATTGAAATTCGTGCGCGTATAATCGAGGGTACTTTAGGCAAAGATCCAGCTGATGGCGTTAAACCAAAAGGTGTGATTCATTGGGTTTCAGCAACACAAAATATAGATTGTGAAGTGCGGATTTTTGAACGCTTATTTACCGACGAATCGCCTGACGCAGGCGGTAAAAATTTCCTGGATTCCATTAATCCTAATAACCTGGAAATTTTGAATGGTTGTAAAGCTGAACTGAGTTTAGCCATGGCTCAGTCCGCAGACCGCTTCCAATTCGAGCGCCAGGGTTATTTCTGTTTAGATAGTAAATATTCGAACGCGGATAAAATTGTTTTTAATCGAACTATTGGATTGAAAGATAGCTTCGCAAAAATTGATGATCAAGAATAACGTGTTAACAATTAAAGCCTAAAATTTACACGCACTATTTTAAATCTTCATCGTCATTTCCGTAAAGACGGGAATCCATAACTTAAAAACTGGATCCCCGCTATGCGAGGATGACGACTCCCTACTTGTTATGGATTTGAACATGCTCCAGATATACAACACACTCACTCGCCAAAAAGAAATTTTTAAACCTATTCATCCGGGAAAAATTTCAATGTATGTTTGTGGAATCACTGTGTATGACTACTGCCACATAGGACATGCCCGTACATCAGTGGCATTTGATGTAATAGCTAGATTTTTGCGAAGCCAGGGTTGGGATTTAAATTTTGTCCACAATATCACTGATATTGATGACAAAATAATTCGCCGTGCAAATGAACTTGGTGAAAAATTCGATGAATTAACACGGCGCTTTATAAACGCCATGCATGAAGATGAAAAAAGTCTTGGCATTTTGCCGCCTAGCGTGGAACCGCGTGCGACTGAATACATTGCTCCAATTATAGAAATCGTAAATACTCTTATTCAAAAAGGACATGCTTACGCTGCAACGAATGGTGATGTTTATTATCGTGTAACAAGTTTTGATGGATACGGCAAATTATCAAATAAAAACATAGATGAACTACTGGTTGGTGCACGCGTAGAAGTTGATGAAATTAAAGAAGATGCACGTGATTTTGTGTTGTGGAAAGCTGCAAAACCCGGTGAGCCCTCTTGGCCCTCACCTTGGGGTGCTGGTCGTCCTGGTTGGCATATTGAATGTTCTGCCATGGCAAAAAAATGTTGTGGTGATCAATTAGATATTCATGGTGGCGGTGCAGATTTACAATTTCCCCATCATGAAAACGAAATTGCGCAGAGCGAAGCCGCCAATGGGCATTCCTATGTTAACTATTGGATGCATGTAGCGCCCTTGCGAGTCGATGGCGTAAAGATGTCGAAGTCATTGAATAATTTTTTCACTATTCGCGATGTATTAGAAAAATATCATCCTGAAGTTGTGCGCTTTTTTTTAATTAGTAGTCATTATCGTAGCCCGATCAATTATTCCGAAGATAATTTAATTGAAGCGCGTGCAGGTCTTGAGCGTTTTTACGTAGCCTTGCGTGATTATGAAAATGTTGCGCCAGCATCATTAAACGATCTACAAAATAGCGCATATTACCAAGCATTTGTAGAGGCGATGAATGATGACTTTAATACGCGTGTGGCACTGGCCGCAATGTACGATTTGGTTCGTGGTTTAAATAACGCAAGAAATAATCAAACCATGGCAATTGGTCTGGCATCTGAGCTAAAAGCGTTTGGATCAGTCTTAGGTATACTGCAGGAAAATCCGGATACGTTTTTTCAGCGTTGTGTGACTGGTGCATTGCCGTCCGATGAGATCGAGAGTTTTATAGAAAAGCGTAATCAAGCAAAAGCAGATAAAAATTATGAGAGCGCTGATGAGATTCGTAAATTTTTGTTAACTCGTGGCGTTATTCTTGAAGATTCAAAAACCGGCGAAACTCAGTGGCGCCGTGAATAAAAATTATTTTTAAACGATGGTATAACAGGGATTGTAATGCCATTATATTTTTGTTGACCTACATTCGTTTGCAATTCTCTCTTTGATCATTCTATAGTGCATATCAATTCACATGTTGTTGAGGTGAAAGATGCCGCATGATATTAGTTTAATCACCACTATCGCAGCCGGACTCGGGTTGGCGATGATTCTCGGTTTTATCGCAGTGCGTCTGCGCATGCCTCCACTTATTGGTTATCTTATTGCTGGAATTATTGTTGGCCCGGCAACTCCTGGTTTTATCGCTGATGTTCACTTAACAAGTCAATTAGCAGAAATCGGCGTCATGCTATTGATGTTTGGTGTTGGCTTACATTTTTCTATTGATGATTTAATGGCGGTAAAACGCATTGCAATTCCCGGTGCAATTATTCAAATTGTATTAGCTACTGTTTTTGGCGGCGTTGCAGGTTTTTTCTGGGGTTGGACTTTTGGTGAATCATTAGTATTTGGTTTGGCGTTATCGGTTGCCAGTACAGTGGTGCTTTTGAAAGCGCTTGAGGCACGCGGACTCATTGATAGCATCAACGGACGCATCGCTGTTGGCTGGTTAGTTGTTGAAGATTTAATTCTTGTTTTAGTTTTAGTATTACTCCCAACATTCGCTACTTTATTGGGCGGCCATCCGATTGCGGACGGGCATCACACTGAAAGCAATCACAGTGTTTGGGTTACAGTATTAATAACTCTCGGCAAAGTCGTTGCATTTGTTGCGTTTATGCTAGTTGTTGGAAAACGTCTTCTACCAAAATTATTGTGGTCAGTTGCAGGCACGGGCTCACGCGAGTTATTTAGTTTATGTGTGATAGCAACAGCGGTTGGTGTTGCTTATGGCTCAGCCATGTTATTTGACGTGTCGTTTGCTTTAGGTGCATTCTTCGCAGGTATGATGTTGCGTGAGTCAGAATTCAGTCACCGTGCAGCAGACGATTCGCTACCGCTGCGCGACGCATTTGCTGTTTTATTTTTTGTGTCAGTGGGAATGTTATTTGACCCGCGAATTTTATTGGAAGAGCCGCTTAAAGTATTTATTGTTATTTTCATCATTATGTTCGGCAAAACTATTGTTGCGATGGCGTTAGTATTAGCTTTCCGTTATCCCTTAAACACCGCACTAACTGTCGGCGCGAGCCTTGCACAAATTGGAGAGTTTTCATTTATTCTGGCGAGCTTAAGTGTGGGCTTGGGTTTAATGGATTCAACTGCACATAATTTAATTCTCGCAGGAGCAATTGCTTCCATTGCACTTAACTCGACGATGTTTGTTGTCTTGGAGCCTTTGCAAAAATGGATTCGTGCGCGTTCAGACTATGCGCGCAAACTTGAACTTCGAAGTGACCCGCTAGCAGTCTTGCCAATGACCGTCGATGAATCTTTTCTGGCAGGGCAGGTTGTGTTGGTCGGCTATGGTCGAGTAGGGCGTCGCATTGCAAAAACGCTGACGGAAAATAATATTCCTTTCGTTGTTATTGAAACAAATCGTGGAGAAGTTGAACAGCTGCGCGCTAAAAATATTCCAGCAGTGTGTGGCGACGCTTCCGACTCTGGCGTGCTCATACAAGCACACATCGCTCGTGCAGGATTGTTGATCGCGGCAACTTCAAATACTTTTTACGTTCGTAAAATGATTGATATAGCACGCACGATAAATCCATCAATAGAAACTGTAGTGCGTACTCATAATGAAGAAGAAGCAAGGCTTTGGACACAGGAAAACATTGGGAAAATATTTTTAAGTGAAGAACAGCTGGCAGACGGGATGACAGACTATGTTTTACAGCGGAGAGGGAGATTAGAAAAACACATTTCAACTTAAGCTTTTACAGTGGGCAACAATTGTTTCCCACTGTATTGCGGTGCCTAGTTAGACTTTATGCAGAATGATTTCGAGCACTAACTTGCTGCCAAATAATGCCAACATTAAAAATAAAAAACCTGCCAAAGTCCAACGAATAGCGGTCGTGCCGCGCCATCCTAATTTATATTTGCCTAATAATAAAAATCCATAAATAAACCAGGCTGCTATCGACAGCACTGTTTTATGGATGAGATGTTGGGCAAAAATATCATCAAGAAAAATAAAACCACTGAGTATAGATAAGGTCAGTAGCAACTCACCTACAAATACAAATTCAAATAAAAGTGCTTCCATAGTTTGTAAAGGCGGCAAATAACGTAACGTCTGCAAGCTCGATTTATTTTTTAAATTGCGATTTTGATAATACAAAAGTAGCGCTTGCAAAGTAGCGATAGTTAATAAGCTATACGCAAGAATGGAAGGTATAACATGACTGGCGAGTTCATAATCAAGCGGACGAATCGTGCTATCTGTGTGGTTAAACAAAGTTGTTGCAATTGAAATGGCAGAGAACGGCAATAAATAGATAAATAAATTATGCAGCGCTTTTTTAGTACTGCTTAGCAAAACGATTGTATTTATAACCCAAAAAATTTGAGAAGAGATTGCAAAAAAACTTAATTGAATCCCCTCTGGCTTTACACTGATCCCATAAATCCCAATACCGTGAATAAACAACGTAAGAGCAATCGCGCTCAGTAGGTAGGGCCGGTTCAGAGGTTTTTGACGGATAACCTGGCGTGCCAAATAAATACCCAAAGCGGCATACAGGAGTGCGGCGGCAATATTGGCAATGATGAAGGGCATACTCAGACTCGGTGGTAAGTTAACGAATTAAATTTGCAAATAATTTGAGAAAGTTTGAAATCCGATGTTTATCTCAATGATAAACACTCTCAATAGCGAGTTTGTCATAAGGCAGAGTTAATTGCCATGGCTGCTGATAATTCCACAAGATTTGTTCCGCAAACTCGCCTACAAATGCAGATTTGAGGTTATAATCGCGACCATTTTTCGGCGGTTGACTCCGCTTTAAGTCATCACTTTCAAGATTGAGACTAGCTATGTTTGAGAATCTAACGGATCGCCTATCCCACACATTCCGCTCTATTACCGGCAAAGCCCGTTTAAGCGAAGACAACATTAAAGATGCTTTGCGTGATGTACGTAAAGCGCTTTTAGAAGCTGATGTTGCGCTTCCGGTTGTTAAATCTTTTATTGATACGGTCCGCAGCCGTGCATTGGGTGCTCAAATCAGCAAGGCACTTAATCCTGGCCAGCAGTTTCTCAAGATTGTAGAAAACGAATTAATTGCGACTATGGGGCAGGCCAATGAGCGTTTAAATCTCGCTCAACAGCCGCCAGCGGTTGTCTTGATGGCCGGTCTGCAAGGGGCAGGTAAAACAACATCAGTTGCGAAGTTGGCAAAATTCCTCAAAGAACGTGAAAAGAAAAAGGTTTTGGTGGTCAGTGCCGACGTCTATCGTCCTGCAGCCATCAAACAACTCGAAACCCTCGCGGGTGAAGTTGAGGTTGAGTTTTTTCCATCCAATCTTGAGCAAAAACCGATTGATATTGCCCGCGCCGCTATTGACCACGCGAAGCGCCAATTTTTCGATGTGTTGATTGTGGATACCGCAGGTCGTCTTCACATTGATGAAGACTTGATGACCGAAATCAAAGATTTACATGCAGCTATAAATCCTGTGGAAACGTTGTTTGTCATTGATGCCATGATCGGTCAGGACGCCGTAAATACTGCCAAAGCATTTAATGATGCGCTGCCTTTAACTGGTGTGATTCTCACCAAAGCCGATGGCGATGCGCGCGGTGGTGCAGCGCTTTCAGTGCGTCATATCACTGGCAAACCAATTAAGTTTTTAGGTATGGGCGAGAAAGTTGATGCGCTTGAGCCATTCCATCCCGAACGTGTTGCGTCGCGTATTCTAGGCATGGGCGATGTTATGTCGCTCATTGAACAAGCCGAGCGCTCAATCGATAAAGAAAAGGCCGACAAATTAATTAAGAAAGTGACTAAAGGTCAAAAATTTGATCTTGAAGATTTGCGCGATCAGCTTCAACAAATGCAAAACATGGGAGGTTTAACTTCTATGTTGGATAAATTGCCAGGCATGGGTAACGTAGCGCAATTAGCTCAATCATCAAACATGGGCAAACAATTTAAAACCATGGAAGCGCTTATCAGCTCAATGACCCCCGAAGAGCGTCGCAACCCTGACGATTTAAGTGGTTCACGCAAGCGCCGAATCACATTGGGTTCAGGTACACAAATTCAGGATTTAAATCGTTTGTTGAAGCAACATAAACAAATGGCAAAAATGATGGGCAAAATGAAAGGTGGGGGCATGGCCAAAATGATGCGCGGCATTGGTGGCGCAATGAGTGGCATGAATGGATTGCCTGGCGGCATTGGTGGTCTACCACCAAAGCGTTAATTTTTTGCAGATTAAAAAGGCGCATTTCAATAACACGAATGCGCCTTTTTAATTTTGACTGAAGAATTATTCGTAAAAACTACTCACCTTGCGCCGTAACAACAATCGAGCGGCTACCGCCATAGTTTCGATGCTCGCATAAATAAATTCCCTGCCAAATTCCTACATTTAATTTTCCTGCTGTAATTGGGATGGATAAGCTAGAACCCAAAATGCTGGATTTTAAATGTGCAGTAATATCATCGCTACCTTCATCCATATGTTTGTAATAAGGTTCATCCTCAGGCACAGCGCGATTAAAATAACTTTCAAAATCCTGTCTTACTGTAGGATCAGCGTTCTCATTAATACTGAGCGATGCGGAGGTATGTTTGATAAAAATATTTAATAATCCCACCTTAAAATTTCTTAGCTCTGGCAACTGATTTAATATTTCATTGGTAACTAAGTGAAATCCACGCGATTTTGCTTGCAGCTTAATTTCTTTTTGAATCCACATAATTCACCTAATTATCGATTAAACCTTTAAACGCTTATTGTTTAGCGCAGTGCTGAACTCTCGAAAGTAATACCATCCCAGCCAAATTTGATAAAGTTACGAATATTTTGATGGTCTGTAGCATTAGGATGTTGCAGTACATCAACACGGTAGTAATCACCAAAGCAGTACAAGGTTTTTTCTACGGACAATTTTTGTAATTTTGCGAACGAAAAAATTTTGCAAGAGCCTGAGTTTTGGCCGCTTGCATTTTCAAGTTCTCCATTACGAAATGCTGTTGGTGTAAATTCATAATTTGCATCTACAGTGGCGATGGTTTCTGCAAAAGTAATTTGATCGGGTGTGCTATCGAGTTTTGTTAAAAAATCGTTGAGTTGCATTTTATAATCCTGAAGAAATGAAAGCATAAAATCGGTGCATAAAAGTTAGCGCACATTTTACGGTTTCTAAATAAGTGCAGCTACCAAAAATTTCCCTCTCTTCAGTTAACATCAAGTAGCTATTCAGTTTTGAGTAGACTATGTTAATAACATATTGGCCAAATTCGAGTAATTCATTGTGACGATCAAAAAACGCCCAATTTACATTCCTTTCGCCGGCCCAGCGCTACTTGAGGCGCCGCTGCTTAATAAAGGCAGTGCATTTAGCGAGCGGGAGCGTCAGCAATTTAATCTGGAAGGTTTGTTGCCTTACAGGATTGAATCTATAGAAGAGCAGAAAACTCGAGCCTACCATCAACTGAACACGTTTCAGACTGATATCGACAAACATATTTATTTGCGAAATATTCAAGACACCAACGAAACTTTGTACTTCCGCATGGTGACCGATCACCTCGAAGAAATCATGCCCCTTATTTATACGCCTACCGTAGGACAGGCCTGTCAGCAATTTTCTAAAATTTATCGTCGTAAGCGTGGTTTGTTTATCTCCTATCCGGACCGTGAACGTATTGACGATATGCTGCAAAACGCTACCAAGCAGAACGTTAAAGTTATTGTTCTGACCGACGGTGAACGTATTTTGGGGTTGGGGGATCAAGGTATAGGCGGCATGGGAATTCCGATTGGTAAACTTGCACTTTATACCGCTTGTGGTGGCATCAGCCCCGCCTATGTTTTACCGGTTACTTTGGATGTTGGCTGCAATAATCCCGCTGTTATCAATGATCCTATGTATATGGGATGGAAGCATCCACGTATTACCGGAGAAGAATATTATGCGTTTGTTGATGATTTTATTCAGGCAGTGAAAATACGTTGGCCAAAAGCACTTTTACAATTTGAAGATTTTGCGGGCGACCACGCGACTCCATTGCTTAATCGCTACAGAGAGCAATTGTGTTGTTTCAATGATGACATTCAAGGCACTGCGGCAGTAGCGATTGGAACCTTGTTGGCGGCTTGCCAAGCAAAGGGCGAGCGTCTACGTGATCAACGAGTTGCTTTCGCAGGAGCTGGTTCAGCAGGTTGTGGTATCGCTGAGCAATTGGTTCGCCAGATGATGATAGAAGGTTTAACCGAGCAGCAAGCCCACGATCAGATTTTTCTAGTTAGTAAAGATGGTTTATTACAAACCAGTTCGACGGGCTTGTTTGATTTCCAAAAACACCTTTGTGTGCCTGACGCCATTGTTAACCGCTGGACTCTCACTCATGAGCGCAACGAAGGTGTCGTGAATTTGCTGGATGTAGTGGTAAACGCTCAGCCTACAATTCTTATAGGTGTATCGGGTCAGTCAAGTTTATTCACTAAGACAATTGTTGACGCCATGCAACATTATTGCGAGCGCCCGATTATATTTCCATTATCGAACCCCACGTCGCAAGCAGAAGCGCAACCTGTTGATTTGCTGCGTTGGACATCTGGCAAAGCGCTAATTGCTACCGGCAGCCCTTTTGCACCAGTAGATATGGGTAACCGACGTTTTGAAATTGCGCAGTGTAATAACAGTTATATATTTCCTGGGCTTGGGCTGGGTGTCATTTCCGCAAAAGCTAAACGTATAACTGACAATATGATGACCGTAGCGAGCCGTGCTCTGGCAAATGCATCGCCCACGCTAAACAATCCAGATGCAGCGTTACTACCTCCATTAAGTCAAATCCGTTCCCTGAGTAAGGTTATCGCTTTAGCCGTTTTCAAACAGGCAGTAGAAGATGGTGTAGCTATGCCGATTCCAGAAGAAATAATGCGAGAAAAAATCGATGCCGAGTTTTGGATGCCGGAATATCGGGAATATCGACGCACATCCTTTTAATCAACAATTGTTAAATTGATACATAAAAGATGCTTGATCCACTATGTATATGTTGAAAATATCCCGGTGAATTTATTGCTCATCTTCTTGTCTCTACTGCACACTTGTCGTTTATTACGGCATCACGCCACTTAATTAGTAATTACCGGGTTTCATTTGCCACTAATCGAAGGAATTTGTTACTAATGCTTTAAATAAGCCTCTATAATTCAGGCGAGTTAGGCAGCTATTTTGTTATGAATTACTGGTTGTTTGAGAATCAATATTTTGGTTACAAAATTTGACACATATTTGCAGCTAAAATGTAAACGGTAACCAGACGGATTTAAATCAAAATGCTATACTGGTTTTATCGCCAAAAGATGAAATTAACGTCATTTATGAAATAATATGCGCCAAGAATGATGTCGCGCTTATGATACAAATTGGTGCGATATTTACAAAATTTAAGCTAATGTTTGATCCGCTTCAGGAAAAAAGCAATTGAATATGGTCGAATCGCCCATATTATTCGTACCAAGGTAGGTTCGGACGAGCGGCGATAAGCCGAAATTCAACATTAGCAGGGTATTCTATGAAAAAGAGTGTTAATCAAAGATTGTGTTCAATACATGTACTTTCAACCGTTACCTTATCGAGATGTTTAAAAAGGATTGCATGATGGATTTTTCTTCTGCACAAAAATACCTATTGAGTAAAAATCAGGCGGTACAAACATTCCCGCAAGACCCAAGTGTTGGTGTTTATAAGGTCTGCCATAAAATGTTTGCGACCTTAACAGCTGGCGTCGCGTTTGCGCGAATTAATTTAAAATGCGATCCAGAGTTAGCTCTGGAACTACGCGCACAATATGATGCGGTTCAGCCTGGTTATCAAATGAACAAAAAACATTGGAATACTGTGATTTTCGATGGCAGTATCTCGGATGAAGAAATTTACGAAATGATTGACCACTCTTACAATTTAATTGTAAGTAATTTGCTAGATTCAGAGCGTGAACGCCTGTTAAAAAATGGCTAGGCACGACGATTCAGGTGTTAATCAAGACTCGCTCGATTTCGGGGCTCGTCTTAAATACATTCGTGAATATAATGGTTTATCTCAAAGGGAATTGGCGAAGCGAGCAGGGGTGCCGCATAGTAGTATTTCAATGATTGAACAGGGTTTGAATAGCCCTTCAGTCAACTCCCTCGCCAGGATTCTTGGCGGAATTCCAATGAGTATTGCGCACTTTTTTAGCTGTGATACATCGCAATTAAAAGAACAAATTTTTCGATTAGCAGAATTGGAAGCGCATCAGCGAAAACTTTCCGATAGTGTTAGAGCCCAATCTATTCCAATTCAAAATCCCTCAAGCATCACTCGATTTGAAAAAGTTTTTTATTCTGCCGGATCAGATACTGGTGAGGTGCCGCAATATTCAGCGCAAGCTTTTAGCGGCTTAATTGTGACTGGTAGTATTGAATTAACCCTCAATTCGGAAGTCTCATCATTGGTTGTGGGTGATGCATTTTCACTCGGCGCTATGCAAGCCTACAGATTGCGAAACTTATCGGCGACTGAAGATTGCCTTATCGTAACGTGTTTTAATTAATCGCCAATTTTATTCACTGCTTTTGGCGCATTTTCCCTCAATCGTTTATTAAATTTTAGTAATTTTTCAGTCTCCCTTTTGTACAGGCTTTTCACCTAAATGCATTTGCCTGCTACACTAAATCCAGCTTCAGCATTTCATATTAACCTTAAAGAGAAGATGCTTATGTTCCAAGGAAAAGCGCTATCCCTCACCAAACATGCAGATGGTATTGCCGAATTAATTTTTGATTTGCAGGGCGAATCAGTTAATAAATTTAATTTGTTAGCAGTATCAGAGTTGGATCAAATATTAAGCTTGCTTGAGCAGGCTGAGAACGTAACAGGTCTGCTCGTTACAAGCGCTAAAGATGTTTTTATTGTGGGCGCAGATATTATGGAATTCGGTGCCGTATTTTCGTTGGGTGCCGAGCAAATTACCGGTCACCTTGCAAAAAATAATCAAAATAATAGTCGACTCGAAGATCTGCCATTTCCTACGGTAGTTGCCATTAACGGTATTACCTTAGGTGGCGGTTTGGAATTTTGTTTGGCATGCGATTATCGCGTGGCAAGCACTGCTGCCAGCAAAATAGGTTTACCTGAAACAAAGCTTGGAATTATTCCTGGTTGGGGTGGAACAGTTCGTCTGCCGCGTGTTGCTGGTTTAGATACAGCAGTGGAATGGATTGCTGCAGGTAAAGAAAATACTGCTGAGCAAGCGCTTACTGCCCATGTGATCGATGCAGTCGTTGAGCCCATTAAATTACGCGATGCTGCGCTCCACACACTAAAGCAAGCGATCGCAGGCAAGTTTGATTACAAAGCGCGTCGCGAGCAGAAAAAAGCGCCGCTAAAACTTAATTTTATTGAATCTATGATGGCCTTTGAAACTTCAAAAGCGTTTGTAGGTGGCCAAGCGGGGAGAAATTATCCTGCTCCTGTTTCGGCAATCAAAGCCATGCAAAAAGCGGCGGATAAGGGCCGTGATGAAGCTCTGCAAATTGAAGCTGAAAATTTTGCAAAAATGGCACTCACTCCCGTCGCGCAATCTCTTGTTGGTATTTTTGTTAATGAGCAATTGCTCGGCAAAAAAGCTAAAAATTGGGAGAAAAAAGCTGATAAAAAAATCACACGTGCGGCAGTGTTGGGTGCAGGAATTATGGGCGGCGGTATTGCCTACCAATCTGCTCTTAGAGGCACTCCGATAAAAATGAAAGACATTGCCCAGTCTGGAATTGATCTGGGGCTTTCGGAGGCAAATAAATTATTGAGCAAGCGTGTCGAACGCAAAAAAATGACCGCAAGCGAAATGGGTGATGTGCTAAATCGTATTGAACCGACATTGGTTTACGATGGTTTCGATAATGTCGATATCGTTGTAGAAGCCGTAGTCGAAAATCCCAAAGTTAAACGTAGTGTATTGGCAGAAGTTGAAACTAAAGTTAGTGCTGATACCGTAATCGCGTCCAATACATCCACTATTTCTATAAGTTATCTCGCAGAAGCGTTAACCCGTCCGGAAAACTTTTGCGGAATGCATTTTTTTAATCCTGTGCACATGATGCCGCTGGTTGAAGTTATTCGTGGCGAAAAGACATCTGATAACGCAATCGCTCGCACAGTTGCTTATGCTAATGCGATGGGTAAAAAACCCATTGTGGTAAAAGATTGTCCTGGCTTTCTGGTGAATCGTGTTTTGTTTCCCTACCTCGCGGGCCTTGCATTATTGATACGCGATGGCGTCGATTTTCAGCGTATTGATAAATTGATGGAAACCTGGGGTTGGCCAATGGGCCCAGCGTATTTACTTGATGTAGTCGGCATTGATACCGCCGTCCACGCAGAAAAAGTTATGGCTGAAGGTTTTCCTGATCGCATGAAACGCGACTATACATCATGCACAGATGCGCTTTATGCGGCAGGCCGTCTCGGTCAAAAAAACTCAAAAGGCTTTTACAATTATGAGTTGGATAAAAAAGGTAAACCCGCAAAAATTCCTAGCTCGGAAGCTATTGAAATACTTAAACCTCATAGCGCTACTCCAATCGACATTAGCGATGAAGATATTGTTTCTCGCATGATGGTGCCTATGGCAACTGAGTTAGCGCGATGCCTCGAAGAAGGTATTGTTGAAACTGCAGCTGAAGCGGATATGGCATTAGTTTACGGTACTGGATTTCCACCGTTTAGAGGAGGAGTTTTCCGCTGGATCGATTTTATCGGTGCGCAAACATTTGTGGATACTGCCGCTAAATTTAGCCACCTCGGAGCGCTATACGAACCACCTGCGAGCTTGAAAGAAAAAGCCGCTAACAATGAAAAATTTTATGGCCCCGCTGTGCAATCAAAAGGAGAAAAATAATGAGTTTACAACCACGTGATGCCGTTATCGTCGACTTCGCACGCAGCGCCATGGGCCGTTCAAAAAATGGTTGCTTTCGCAACGTACGTGCGGATGATATTTCTGCGGCGATTATTAAAGGTTTGCTAGCGCGCAACCCGAATTTTGATCCAGCAACTATCGACGATATGCTTTGGGGCTGCGTCATGCAACGCGAAGAACAAGCATTTAATGTCGCGCGCAATATTTTATTGCTAGCTGATTTACCTCATACAATTCCTGCACAAACAATCAATCGTTTATGTGGTTCGTCCATGGCGGCGCTGCACACAGCAACTGCAAATATCCGCGCAAATATTGGCGATGTTTATTTGATTGGTGGAGTAGAACACATGGGCCACTTACCCATGTATGAATCTATTAATATCAATCCGTTGCTCGGGCTTTCGGTAGCAAAGGCAGCGGGCAACATGGGGATGACCGCAGAGTATCTCGCACTTTTGCACGGAATAACTCGTCAACAAATGGATGAGTTCGGAGCACGTTCTCATCACCTCGCTGCAGCGGCCCGCGCTGAAGGTCGGTTTGCGCGCGAGATTCTTGCCGTTGAAGGCCATAATTCTGATGGGTTTTTAATTCAGGTTGAAGAAGACGAAACTATTCGTCCTGAAACAACTGTCGAAGCCTTGTCCAAATTACCGCCGGTATTTGATCCAAAAAATGGTCAGGTAACGGCGGGCACATCATCGCAATTAAGTGACGGTGCTTCGGTAATGTTGGTGATGTCTGCAGCGCGCGCGCAATCACTCGGTTTAACACCAATTGCTAAAGTTGTCTCTACCGGTTTGGCGGGAGTTGATCCATCAATCATGGGTTATGGTCCCGTGCCTTCAACTGAAAAAGCACTAAAAGTTGCGGGCTTAACGATTGATGACATAGAAATTGTTGAGCTCAATGAAGCCTTCGCCGCGCAGGCCTTACCTGTTCTAAAAGATTTAAAGCTGCTCGATAAAATGAATGACAAAGTAAATCTCAACGGCGGCGCCATTGCCCTCGGGCACCCCTTCGGTTGTTCTGGTACTCGTATAACCGGTTCGCTCTTAACTGTTATGCAGCAAAAAAATGCCACACTCGGCGTTGCAACTATGTGTATAGGTTTAGGGCAGGGGATTACGACTGTTTTGGAGCGGTTGAATTAAATTTGAATTTTTTAAAATGCAAAAATTGCAGATCAATAAAAAATCAGGATTAAATTTAAATGTAAGTCGTCATCCCTGCAGGTATCCAAAGAGCTTAAAATTTTAAAGACATTGGATTCTTATGGGGATGACAAAAAAAACAGGGGATTTTTTTCAGCTTAAAACTCTACAAGTTAGAACGCTTAGCTGAATGTGATGACTCGCTACTTAAATGTTTTTGTAACATCCACTTAATCTTCTCGCGTTAATTCTCTCGCCACGTTTGACAGATATTTATCAAGGAGCCGCTGCATGGCTACACCTATCGATCAATACCTCAATATCCTCGCAAAAAAAGACGGTTCAGATCTCTACCTCAGCACGGGTGCGCCACCTTGTGCAAAATTTCAGGGCGTTCTAAAACCTTTATCGCAAGATGTTTATAAAGCTGGCGAGATTGAAACGATTGCGAATGAACTTATGGACGAAGAACAGCGCAATATTTTCAAGCATGAGCTTGAAATGAATTTGGCGGTTTCAATTCACAGCGTAGGTAGATTTCGTATTAATATTTTCAAACAACGTAATGAAGTTTCGATTGTTGCGCGCAATATTAAAACGGATATTCCGCAATTTGACAGTCTTGGTTTGCCCGATATTTTAAAAGATGTTGTTATGACCAAGCGTGGACTCGTGCTTTTTGTTGGCGGTACGGGCTCAGGTAAATCTACATCTTTAGCTGCACTCATTGACCACCGTAACAGTACTAGCAGTGGCCACATAATTACAATTGAAGACCCAGTTGAATTCGTTCATAAGCATAAAAAAAGTGTGATCAATCAACGTGAAGTTGGCGTTGATACTCGTAGCTACAAAGCTGCATTAAAAAATACATTGCGTCAGGCGCCCGACGTAATTTTAATTGGAGAAATCCGCGACCGCGAAACTATGGAGCACGCGCTGGAATTCGCTGAAACTGGCCACCTCGCAATATCCACTCTACATGCTAATAATGCAAACCAAGCCCTCGAACGTATTATTAATATGTTTCCTGAAGAGCGACGTCCGCAATTATTAATGGGTCTATCGCAAAATTTACGCGCGTTTGTATCCCAACGTTTATTGCCTACGGTAGACGGCAAGCGTTGCGCTGCAATCGAAGTACTACTCGGCACAAAAACGATTCAGGAATTAATTCTGAAAAGTCGATTCACTGAAATAAAAGAGATTATGGAAAAATCCGAAAATTTGGGAATGCAGACGTTTGATGGTGCAATTTTTAAACTTTACATTGCCGGTAAAGTCAGTTTTGAGGACGCTATAGCGAATGCCGATTCGCCAAATAACTTGAGGTTACGCATTAAATTGGCGGGTGACTCTTCCACAGCACCGTCAGTTGAAGCCGTGATCGCTGCAAAAGCATCGAGCTTTAGTGAGCTAAGTTTGGAAAAACTGGATGATGGCGGTGAGAATGGATAACAAACACGTTGATTATCCAGACTGAGTAGCATAATTGATTAGCTAAGTTTGAGTTTGAACATACTGAATAATCTTCTGCTAGAATGCCGCCTCCATTGAGAACGGAGCGGTTATGACATCCTCTTTATACGAAATTCTTGAATTATCTTCCGGCGAAATTGTGCTTAAACGCAGTGGCGATGAAAACAATAATAGCGAGCCATTAGTTACACTCAAATTCTCCGAAGAATCCGTCGCTTTTCTAGGCGCGGCGCGTTTTGAAGTTGCAAAAGCAATGATTGAAGCGGGTATGGAGGCAGCGACTGAATTAGCTGAACAAAACAGCGAAGAAATAATAGTAGAAGACAATGAAGTTGAACATTATTTACTGCATTAGATTACAAGCAAATTCATGTAATCGAGTAGATCCTTTACATGAATCTACTTAATTATTTCTATACCAACTAATGATTTAGTAAAAAGAATTTCAGTGTTGCTGATTTCTATTTAAAACGCCCTCATAAATTTCCTCATATCGCTCCGCGCTTTTCTCCCACGAAAAATCTTGGCCCATGGCGTTTTGCTGCATTTTTTTCCACAGTTCTGGTTGCTGATAGCAAGATATGGCACGCTTTATTGTTTGGTGTAAATTTTCAGCAGTAGGCAGGTGAAATACAAAACCGTTTCCATCAGTGCCGATGTCATCAAAAGGTTTTTCAATTACAGTATCACGCAAACCACCAACCGCATTTACGATCGGCAAGGTGCCGTAGCGCAAGCTATACATTTGGTTTAAACCGCACGGTTCAAATAATGAGGGCATTAAAAATAAGTCTGCGCTCGCTTCAATTTGGTGTGCAAAGCTTTCATTGTAGCCAATGGTCACCGAGACTTTAGTAGGATGTTGCTCGGCAATATTTTTTAATGCTTGCTCATAGCTCGCAAATCCGCTGCCTAAAATTACAAGCTGACAATTCAGTGTTAGCAATTCATTCATTTGATTTAAAATTAAATCCACGCCTTTCTGTTCAACCAGCCTTCCGATGAAACCAAACATGGGAATATCTTTGTCCAAAGGTAAACCGAGGTGGGCTTGCAGTGCAGTTTTATTTTTAGATTTTTGATTAACAGTCCGCCGATTATAGTTGTGAGAGATAAGCTTGTCGGAACCGGGGTTCCATTCATCCATATCAATACCATTCAATACGCCGGTCAAATCTTCACGTCGTGCTCGTAAAAGTCCATCCAGACCGCAACCAAATTCTAATGTTTGAATTTCTTGCGC
>Ga0247741_1000356_pt1 | contig 26835 bp, 29 predicted proteins | sample UWRJL213509R2_FD_180945 | JGI IMG/M metagenome (GOLD analysis project Ga0247741, IMG submission 180945) | Plant litter microbial communities from Arlington Agricultural Research Station in Wisconsin, United States - UWRJ-L213-509R-2 | ecosystem: Environmental > Terrestrial > Plant litter >... | reverse complement strand
GACCGACTATCGGACCTTTTGACAGCAGTAGCGAAAACGCCCTGCAGTAAGAGCGATGAGACCGACCATTGTGAGACGTATTTCTGAGACAGGTGGTCTCAAGGAACCCCGTGTCTCGGAAGGCTTTAGTTTTTCGAGGCGCGACGTTCCGCTCGCTTCTGGAGCCCTCTGCTCGGAGGTGACGTCCTTGTGTGGCCCGTCCCGGTCGAAGCGCGGAGTGCTGAAGGGGTCGAGGGCGAGCGGCGCCGGGCTCGGGCTGCGAAGTCCGGGCCCGGTCGGGATACTTAGTCTTGTGTTCCGTCTTCGACCTCTACGCCGTTGATGTCGTCGCTGGGGTCTTCGGTCCCGGACTCAGTGGCGTCGTCGGCGGTCTCACCGTCGTTGGTTCCGTCTTCGACCTCAATACCGTTGACGTCGTCGGCGGTCTCGCCGTCGCCGTCGCTCACGGTTGAGTGGGTAGTGGCGGGGGCGGGACTCGAGAGGGCGGCCCCGGTCAGGCTGAGACCTCCGACGAGTGCGAGCGCCGCGACGGCGATGGTTCCTCCGACGAGCTTCGTCTTCTTTTCCATGTTGGTGCCTTTCGTGTGGAGAGCACGAAGTTGCGCCCTCGTTGTCGAGGCTATTCAGGGGTGCGTGAGATGACCGTGAGAACGGTCGAATCGGTGGTTCAGGCGCGGTCGCCGGAGAAGACGAGGCGCACGACGGTGCCGACGCCGCTGGCGCTGGTGATCTCGATGCCGCCGCCGTGGGCGTCCATGATCTGGCTGACGAGCGCGAGCCCCACACCGTGGCCCGGGCGGGTTCTCGCGTCGTCGGCGCGCCAGAACCTGTCGGTCGCGTGGGCGGTCGCGTGGGGGTCCATACCGATCCCGGTGTCGGCAACCGAGACAACGGGGGTGCCGCCGATGATCTCGGTGCGAACGTTGATCGTTCCGGACTGTGGTGTGAATTTCAGTGCGTTGTCGATGAGGTTGATGATGGCGCGCAGCATCAGAGGTCGCGCGACGGAGACGGACGCCGCGCGCCCGAGGTCGACGGTGAGCTGCGCGCTCTCGGGCCCGCGTGGTGAGTTCCTTCTTTTTGCCGCTTCTACGACCAGGTCGTTGAGAGAGCAGGTGACTATTTCCGCGCGCGGGTATCGCCCGGCACTGTGCGAGAGCAGCAGCAGGTCGTCTGTCAGGTGAGTCAGACTTCCGATCTCTTCCAACGCGATCGCTATGGCTTGCTCGTACTCCGCGACGGTCCGGGTGCGGCTGGTGACGAGTTCGAGCTCGCCTTGGATGATGCTCAACGGGGTGCGCAGCTCGTGGGACGCTCCGTCGACGAAGCGTTCCTGCCGTTCATAGCTGGCCCTCACAGGTCGCAGCGCGAGTCGCGCCATGACGTAGCTCACGGCCGGCACGATGAGCAGCAGCGCCGCGTAGCTGACGATGAGTCCGTTGCGGAGGGCGGCAAAGCCCTGTTCCGCTGTGCTGACCGCGGCTTCACCGTCGTGTTCGGCGGAGTCGAAATCGAAGGTGCCGGTGACGAAGATGTAAACGCCGACGGCGAACGCCGCGAACAGCAGCAGTTGCACGGCAGTGAAGGCGACTGTGAGTCGGATGGTTGCGCGCCGAAAGATCACTGGTCGGACGCAATCGAGTAGCCCGACCCGCGGTGGGTCTGGATGATGTCGTCTTCACCCGGGAGGTTGAGCTTTTTCCTGAGATAGCGGATGTAGGTTTGCACGACGTTGCTGAATCCCTCGTAGTTGGAGTCCCAGGCATGGTCTATGAGCTCGCTCGAGCTGATGATGGTGCCCGCGTTTCGCATCAGGTACTCAAGGACCGCGAACTCCTTCGCGCTGAGCTCTATCTCCCGGCCCGCCCGCGTCGCGGTGCGCGTGGCCGGGTCCAAAGCGATCCCCTGGGCGTGAAGGACGCTGGGTTGCGCGCGCGGCGCCCGGCGCAACAGCGCACGCACGCGTGCGAGCAGTTCGACCAGGTGGAACGGTTTGACGAGGTAGTCGTCTGCGCCGGCGTCGAGACCGTCGACCAGGTTGCGTTTGGTGCCGAGGGCGGTGAGCATCAGCACCGGGAGGTCGCCTGTGCTCGCCCGGATGTGGCGGCACACGTCCATTCCTCCTCCGGGTGAACCGGGGATCATCAGGTCGAGGAGAACTAGGTCGTGGCCGCCGTGGTCGAACGCCTCCATCGCGGCGGGCGCCGTTGCCTGTGTGTCCACGGCGTAGCCGGCCTCCGTCAGGGTGCGGCGGATGACCGTGGAGATTCGGGCGTCATCCTCGACGACAAGAATTTTCACGACTGCGCGACCGTCCGGTCGGCCCCATCGGGCGTCACGCTCGAGACCGAGGGGTGGGCTGCGGTCGAGCGCGCGGGCCGGTAGACGATCCGCGAGTGGTAGACGAAGCGCAGCACGAACCCGACCGCGATGAGAGCGGCCTGCACCACGATTCCCGGTATCGGGAGTGTTTCGACGATGAGCCAGAGCAGGGCGGTACGCGCAATCGTCTCGATCCCGTTGAAGGCCATGGATTTCGCGAACCGCACCCAGATGTTCGGCCCGTCCGAGCGCAGGTCGTGGAAGACGAGCCGCTCGGCGAGCACGAAGTTGCCGACGAGGGTGATGGCGGCGGCGGTGATCGCGGCAGCGAGGTACCAGACGCCGAGCGCCTGCAGTCCGGCCATGATGGCGAGGTTGGCGAGCGCTCCCGCTGCGCCGACTGCAGCGAACCCCGACAGCCGGCCGAACCGCAGCGCGCCGAGTTGGGTTACGAATCTGAAGCCCTGACGGAGGTCGGCTTTTGACGTGCCGGCGACTCGGTAGCCGAACACGAACGGTTCCTCGACGACCGTGAGCGAGTTGCGGGCGAGTATTTCCAGCAGGATTTTGAAGCCGCGTGGATGTAGCGTCTCGAGATCTACCGACGAGCGCCGCAGCGCGAAGAAGCCGGTCATCGGGTCGGTGACGTTGCGCAGTTTTATCGGGAACATGGCGCGGGTGAGAATTGTGGATCCGGATGACACGAGCCGCCGCATCGGGTTGTGGAGGCCAGACGACGACCCGCCCTCGAGATGGCGGGAGGCCACGACAACGTCGGCTTGCTGCTCTACGCCGCTGGCAAGCAGCACGGGAATGAGTTCGGGCGGATGCTGCAGATCGCCGTCCATCACCACGCACCACTCGCACGCGGTCGATGTCAGCCCCTCGAGCACCGCACCCGACAGTCCGCCCACGGGTACTTCCCGGTGGATGAGTGACACTGGCAGTGGCGCGAGAGCCGCGACCCGCAGCACTTCGGCGGCTGTGTCGTCGGTCGAGTCGTCGACGAAGAGAATTCGCGCGTCGTACCCGTCGGTCGCCGCGCTGACGCGTCGCACCAGCTCCGCGACGTTGGGTGCTTCATTGAACGTGGGGATCACGATAGTGACCTGCATGATGGTCTCGTCCGGTCGGCTGACGGGTGGATTCACCACTGTGCGCGGGCCGCTGTAAGAAACCGCTAAGAAGCGGGCCGGCATTCTTAGAGCCTCCTGTGACGGTGCGACGCACGCTGGAAACGTGAGTCCAGACATCCGGCCGCGCGTCCGTTTTGCGCGACAAGCGGTACCCGCCGCCATCGCACTTCTCGCCGTCGTCTTAACGGGGATCCTGTTGGCGTCGGCGCACCGGTGGACATCGGCCGAGATGGATTTCCTCCGATCGGTCAACCTGCTCCACAATGTGCCGCTCGACCAGATCGCCCTCGGGATCAACTGGCTGTTCGGCCCCCCGCTCGCCAGCATGCTGGTACTCCTCGGCGTGATCGTCATTGCCGGCTCGACGCGGCGGCTGCAGCCGGCAATTCACTTCCTGGCAATCGTCGCGGTGCCGTGGCTCGGCAGCGAAGCCGTCAAACTGACCGTGCACCGTGCACGTCCCGACATCCTCTCTCTGGCGCACCCGATGATTCTCGAGCCCGGCGGACTCAGCTTCCCCAGCGGGCACACAGCCTTCGCCGCCTGCCTGATGATCGGGATCGTCGCCGCCGCCGGTCGCACCCGATGGCGTCCGTGGCTGATCGTCGGCGGGGCGGTCGTCGCCGTCGCCACCGCGGCATCCCGGGTGTATCTCGGCGTGCACTATCCGACCGACGTCGCCGCATCCATCGTCTACTCGATCGCCGCGGTGGCACTGGTCGATGCCCTCTGGACGCTGCTCGTGGTGCCACACTGGAACGAACGTCGCGCGGCCGCCGACGCGACGGCACCCTATCGAGGAGCGATGCATGTCCGCTGATCAGCCAGCGCGTCCGCGTCTGCTTCTCGTCGAGGACGACCCACAGCTCGGTTCGATGATCGCCCAGGTGCTGGCCGAGGCATACGACGTGACTTTGGTGGCGGACGGCGCAGAAGGCCTCGCCGTGGGCACGGCCGGCGAGTTCGAAGCCATGGTCATTGACCGGCGCCTCCCCTCCCTCGACGGCCTTGCTGTCGTCGACGCCCTCCGCCGCAAACTCGTGACCACCCCGATCCTGCTGCTCACCGCGCTCGGCACCGTCCGCGACAAAGTCGACGGGCTCGACACCGGCGCCAACGACTACCTGGTCAAGCCGTTCGAATTCGACGAACTCTTCGCGAGACTGCGCGCGATCCGCCGCGTCTTCACCGGCGAAGGCCGCACGCTCCTCGTCGGCGGCTGGGAGTACTACCCTGACAGCCGCACCATCTACTCCCCGTACGACGGACGCATCCTGCTCACCGCAAAGGAGAACGACCTGCTCAAGCTGATGGCGGAATCACCCCAGCGCACGTTTTCCCGGCAGCAGATCCTCGCGACCGTTTTCAGCACGGAAGACACGGCGGGCACCGTCGACACGTACGTGCACTACCTGCGCCGCAAAACCGACGCCGACATCGTTCTCACCGTCCGCGGCCAGGGCTACCGGCTGGGGCAACCGTGATCGGGCGTCCCAGAACGATCGTCGACGGCGACGCGCTCGCCCTCCGGCGCGCGTCGCGGATCGTCGGAACCCGCATCGCGATCGTCTGCTCCGCCGTGGTCGTCGTCGTGATCGCGGCGATCTTCCTGTACGTTCTCTCCGAGATCTCTCCCGCCGAGCTGTTCGAACCGGTACCTGACGAGAACAACCTCGACCTGGGTGCGGTGGATCTTCTGCGCGCGGCCTCGGCCCTCGGGGTCGCGCTGATCGTGCTCGCCGGAGTGATGAGTTGGCTCGTCACCCGGCGGGCCGTGCAACCTCTGGGCGAGGCGCTGCGGATTCAACGGGCGTTCGTCGCCGACGCGAGCCACGAACTAAGGACTCCGCTCGCCGTCCTCGACGCACGAATCCAGATCCTGCAACGGGCGCTCCCCGAAAATGACCCGTCAACGCAACTTGTGGCCGAACTGCGGCAGGATGCGAAGTCGTTGATCCAGATCGTCAACGACCTGCTGGAGTCGGCCGAGATCGGCGGGCGCGCCCCGACAGAGAACGAGTCAGCCGACGTCGTCGCCGCGGTCGACTTGGCGGTGCACCGGATGTCGCTCATTGGCTCCGCGAAGCAGATCTCGGTCGTCCTCGACGCACCGGACTTCGCACACTCCTACGTGCCCTCCTCCAGCATCACCCGCTGCACCGTGGCACTGGTCGACAACGCCCTCCGGTTCTCACCACCCGGATCAACGGTGACCGTCCAGGTCTTAGCGACTCACAAGACCGTTTCGGTCGTGGTCCGCGATCACGGCCCAGGAATCCAGGGCATCGACCCCGTCCGCGTTTTCGACAGGTTCGCCCACTCCGGGGCGGCCGTCGACGGCGGTGGCGACGCCAAGACCGGATTCGGAATCGGCTTGGCTCTCGTGCGCGAGATCGCCGTACGCTATGGCGGTTCCGTCGACGTCGTCGATAGCTCCGACGCCGGCACAGCGATTTCATTCACCGTCCCGCGTGCACGACAGCGCTGATTCTTAGCCGCATCTGAGAGCTGTGGATGTGGGCTGGTCCCATGGCGAACCACCTGCTCACGCACCGCCCCGTCGTCGCGACGCCCACGCAGCACTCCCACGGGTTCGGTCGGGTCGTCGCTCTCGTCGTGTCCGCCGCAGTCATCGTCTCCCTCGCGGGATCCTGGATCCCATCGCTCTGGGGCGACGAAGCAGCAAGCGTCATGTCCGCCACCCGCAGCCTTTCCAGCCTGATCATCATGCTCGGCACTGTCGATGCCGTGCACGGCGCCTACTACGTCGGGCTGCACTTCTGGATCGACCTGTTCGGCGCCTCACCGTTCTCGGTACGCCTGCCGAGCGCACTCGCCGTCGGCGTCACGGTCGCCGCCGTCATGCTGATCGCCCGAAGGCTGGGATCTACCCGCATCGCGATCGCCGCCGGGATCATCTGCGCCGTCATCCCCCGCGTCACCTACATGGGAGCCGAAGCCCGTTCGTCGGCCTTCGCCGCGGCGATCGTGGCCTGGCTGACCGTGGTTCTTCTCGAGCTCGTGCACCGTCGCACCCCGGGCCGGCGCTGGTGGATCGCGTACGCAGCCCTTCTCGCCGTCGGCACATATCTGTTCCTTTATGTGGCCTTGATCGCGGTCGCCCATGCCGTGATCCTCCTGACCGTTCGCACCGACAAGGCCTTCCTGACACGCTGGGCCGGAAGCGTGACGGCCGCTCTACTCGCCGCGACGCCGGTCTTCGTCTGGGCGTTGCTCGAGCGAAAACAGATTGCCTTTCTCGGTCACCGCAACGAGATCACCTTCCATAGACTCATCGTGTCACTCTGGTTCGGGCAACCGTTGTTCGCCGCAGTCGCGTGGGCGCTGATCGGCTGCGCCCTCGTCGCGGCAGTCGCCGCCTGGCGATCCACCGCACTGCACAGTCCGGAAGGGCGATTCCGGATGCCGCGGCTCGACGTCGTCGCCGCTTCCTGGCTGCTCGTCCCCGCCGTCATCCTCATCGGCGCATTCCCGGTTGTGCCCGTGTACACCGCCCGTTACCTCTCTTACTGTGCTCCGGCGGCAGCGATCCTGATGTCCACCGGGCTCGACTGGGCGGTGCGCGGACGCGTTCGGCCGATGGCCGCCGTACTGCTTGTCGTCATGCTCTGCGCGGCTCCGGTCTGGATCTCCCAACGTGGGCCGAACGCGAAGAACAACAGCGACTTCGCCGACATCGGCGCGACGGTCTCCTCCCATGCTTCGCCGGGCGACGCGATCGTGTTCGACGAGTCGGTGCGTCCGTCCCGGCGCCCCCGGCTCGCGATGCGCCTCTACCCCGCCGACTTCGCGGGGCTTCGCGACATCACGCTCGATGTTCCCTACGGCGACGGCACCAGCTGGCACGACACTGCTTACGACGTGCACGACGCCGCCGCGCTCGGCAGGTTCAACGGTGTCAAAAGGGTGTGGCTCGTCGAGTTCGCCGTGGCAGCTGGCGCCAACGACGCCGACGCGCTCGCCCTCGAGGCGCTCGGGTACGTGGCGGTCGCCGAGTACAGCATCCACCGCAGCGAGATCCACGAATACGTGCTTCCCGCTTCGACCGAATAGTGTCCGGGCCGCCACGAAGGCGCCCCAGACACTCCCGACCGACTACGCGCTCGTTACGACCGCGTCATCCGACTTCTTATTGCGGACCGACAGCACGATGACCAGCGCGAGAATGACCGCGAGGAACAGTGCGCTTGTGCCGGTCGTGCCGAGGCCGAGACCGCCGTCTGCAGTTGGCTGCGAGAGAAGGTCGCCTGTGGACGCGCCGAGCGGACGGGTGAGGATGTAGGCGATCCAGAACGCCAGGACTGCGTTGATGTGGAAGACGAAATAGGCCACGGCGACGAGCGCGATCGCTCCGGCGAATACGAGCAGGGCGATGAGGAACCCGAGGTTCAGGCTCTCCGCGACCAGGTCTCCGGCGGCGGTTCCCAAGGCGAAGGTGAACAGCACCGCGAGCCAGTAGAAGGTCTCGCGTCGGATGGTGACGATCGAGTGGATCGACAGGGTCTTCTCCGAGACGGACCAGACGATGAAGGTGATTGCGAGTGCCACCGCGAACACCGCGGTGGTGATCCACAGTGAGACGCCCAAGTTGTCGGTCAGATTGTCCGTGATGAGGGTGCCGACGACGCTGATGAGCACGACGGAGAGCCAGTAGACCGCGGGTACATACCGACGCAGCTCGAACTGCGCGATCAGCGCGGCGACAAGCAGCACGGCCATGATGATGGACGTCACCGCGAGCCCGAGTCCGAGGTCGACGTTGAGGAAGTCTGCGGCGGTCTCACCGACGGTTGTGGCGAGCACTTTGATCACCCAGAAGATGAGGGTGACCTCGGGCACCTTATTGAGCATGCGGCGTGTGATCGGTGCGACGCCGAGAGCGTTCTGGTTCATGGGCTGAACTCCTTCTGTACGAGTGGTCGGCCCTAGCGAACACGTAGCTGTCTAAGACTCTTCACAGAAGCGCGGGAGTTTCTTTGCTCTTCCTTAGAGTGCAGCGGCGATCATGGGAACCATGTTGCATTCAGCCTTCTCCATGTCGGGCTTGCTCGACCCACAGTCAGTTATCGCCGGCGCGGGAGCGTGGGGACTCCTCGTCGTCTGCGCGATCGTCTTCGCCGAGACCGGGTTGCTCGTCGGGTTCTTCCTCCCCGGTGACACACTTCTCTTCTTCACCGGAGTTCTCGCGTTCAGCGGCGTGATCAGCCAACCGCTCTGGCTGGTCATCCCGGCGATCGCGCTCTCTGCGGTGCTCGGCGATCAGATGGGATATTTCATCGGGCGAAAGTCCGGTCCGCGAATTTTCGAACGCCGCGAATCCGGGCTTTTCAGCATCAAAAGTGTGGAGCGAACTCAGGGCTTTTTCGACAGGTTCGGCCCAGCTGCAGTGACAGTCGCCCGCTTCGTTCCGGTCGTACGCACCTTCGCACCCGTCGCAGCGGGCGTGGGGAAAATGCCAAGGCGCTTGTTCACCACATTCAACGTCGTGGGCGGGGTCGTCTGGTCGACCCTGGTGATTCTGCTCGGCTTCGGCCTGGCGCACATTCCCGGCGTCGCCGGCTTCGCCGCTAAATACATCGACATCGTTTTGATCGGGATCGTCATCCTTTCGGTCGTGCCGATTCTTATTCGCACGATCGCCGCCCGGAGGAAGAGCATCTCGGCCAGCGCCAACTAGCGACACGAAGCGATCGCGGAACGCCGCCAAAGAGCGCCAAACTCAAAAGACCAATTCCCTGGCGAACGGGCATAGGTGCCCGGTGAAGGATCCCGATCCGAGACGGTCTCGGCTGCGCTTGGTGGTTGTGTCGGCGACATCAGCGGACGAGATTGCGGGCATGAATGAACTACTTATCGGATACGCACGCGTGTCCACAGCTGATCAAGATCTCACCGCCCAACGACTCGCTCTTGCGAAGCTTGGAGTCGACCCCAGTCACATCTTCACCGATCACGGTCTGACTGGCACCAATCGAGAACGCCCTGGACTGCGGGTCGCGCTCGCCTCGTGTCGCACCGGCGACACGCTCGTCGTTGCCAAGCTCGACCGCTTGGCACGGTCCCTTCGCGATGCGAGCGACATCGTCGACGAGCTGACCCTGAAAGGGGTGAAGCTGAGCATCGGCGGTTCGGTCCACGACCCGAAAGATCCGGTCGGCCGGTTGCTGTTCAACGTGCTCGCGATGGTCGCCGAGTTCGAGTCCGACCTGATTCGATCGCGCACCCGGGAAGGCATGGCAATCGCGAAAGCGAAAGGCCACCTCCGCGGGAAGCAACCCAAGCTGTCCCTGCCACAGCAGCGACACCTGATGGAGGTCTACCGAGCAGGAACGCACACCACGGCAGAGCTGGCAGAACTGTTCAATGTCGCCCGCTCGACTGTCTATCGAACAGTCCAACGGCAGGAAGGCGCGAACGCCGGAAAATAGGCCCAGTCAGGGACCCCTTACCGGGACGCATTCTCCTGATCGGAGGTCATTCGAGCTTTGCGACGGCTGCAGAGACATTCGCCTGCGTGGAGATGAAGCGTCGCTGGTACTCACGCGGTGCCATTGCGAGTCGGTGCGAGAACGCTCGACGAAGGTTCTCTCGATTTTTGAATCCAGCCTGGGTGGCGGTGTCGCCCACGGTATGACCCGCAGCGAGCAACGCTTTCGCCTCATCGAACCGGATTTCTTCCACGTACTTCGCTGGGGTGGTGTCAAGCTCGTCACCGAATAGCCGATTCAGTTGTCTAGGACTGATACGGGCGTGGTCTGCGAGAACGGATACCGAGTAGTCACGTGTGAGATCCTCTCTGATCCAGTCGACGACGCCTCGGAGAAGTGACGTTCGCGGGGCCGCCCCCTGCAGCGAATACGAGAACTGCGATTGGCCGCCGGGGCGCTGCATGTAGACGACGAGCGAGCGGGCAACGTTTCGGGCCAGCTCGGGCCCGTGGTCCTCTTCGACCAGCGCGAGTGCCAGATCGATACCTGCGGAGACCCCCGCGGAGGTATAAACGTCTCGGTCTTTGACGTAGATCAGATCCGGTTGGACGTCGATGCGGGGATACCGGTCGGCGAGGGTGAGCGCGTGCCGCCAATGGGTCGTAGCTCGGCGGCCACTGAGAAGCCCCGCATCGGCGAGGACGAAGGCTCCGGTGCAGATAGACGCCATCCTCCGGGTCCTCTGGCTCAGCACGATCGTCGCTTCCCTCAAGTCCGGCCGCACATCGTGAGCCGGGAAGATGTCGCCGCCGCTGACGAGCACGGTATCGAAACTGCCTGCAGTGAAAGCGGAGCCAGCTACAGGGAAGACAACCCCGATCGAGGTCGTGACCGGTGACCCGTCCGGCGAGACGATCGCGATCTCGTAGTTCGCCCCGAAGCGGTTCGCTTCGGCGAACACCTCGGCTGGGCCGCTGACATCGAGAAGCTTCGTTCCATCGAAGACCAGCACAGCAATGCGGCGCTTGACCTGCTCGGTCCTATCGTCGTGCCGGCTCATCCGCGCCACCTCTTCCCTCTTGGAGGTTACGGCCCCGCGCACGTGGCACGCGTCAGGAGGACTGCCAACGACACCTCACATCCGGACGCGTTCACCGCGTACCGGACCCGTCAGGGTGTCTGCGGCCGTACGTTCAAGGCCTTGAGAGCAAGGAGCACGGAATGTCACCCACGCCCGCACAGTCCCCGGACAGCACCAGTGAGCAGAGAACAAACCACGCCGAGAGGACGACCCCTGACAACGGTGATGTTGGTTTCGTCGCCTCCGACCGGTTGATCGCCAACCTCCAGAAGGTCGTGGTCGATCTCATCGAGCTGCACCTCCAGGCCAAGCAGGCGCACTGGAACGTGGTCGGCACGGGTTTCCGCAGCATCCACCTGCACCTGGACGGAATCGCCGACGAGGCCCGCGCGTTCAGCGACACCATCGCCGAGCGGATGCGCGCACTACAGGCCACCCCTGACGGTCGAAGCGACACCGTCGCGGCGACCACGACCCTGCACATCTACCCTGCTGGAGAACAGTCCACCGCGGACACCGCTGACCTTATGGCCCGGCGCCTCGACCGGGTCGTGCGCACCCTCCGCTCCGTGCATGACGCTGTCGACGCCGAAGACCCGACCAGTACCGACATCCTTCACACGATCATCGAAGCGCTCGACAAGGACGCCTGGATGATCAGCGCGGAAACCCGCACCCCTATCCCGCTCATCTGAACCGTCAAAGCAGTGTTCGTCACAATTCAAGGAGAAGCATCGTGACTCAGATCGTCGCCGGCATCACTATCCCGGACAGCGCGGCCTCCCTGGAAGCCGCCGACATCATCCGCACCGAAACCGGGGAGATGCTCTATAACCACTCCAACCGAGTATTCCTCTTCGGCGCACTCGAAGGGCGCGCACGCGGTCTGCAACCTGACCTCGAGCAGCTTTACATCGCTGCCCTGTTCCACGACATCGGACTGACCGCCCGGTTCAAGACCAGCCGCCAACGATTCGAGATGGACGGCGCCGACACCGCCCGAGACTTCCTCCTCAGTCATGGCCATTCTCACGACAACGCGCAGAACGCATGGCTCGCGATCGCCCTCCACACCACCCCGGCGATCCCGACCGCGCTATCTCCGGAGATCGCTCTAGTGACCGCTGGCGTCGAAACCGACGTCCTCGGCCTGCACCTAGATGAGATCGACCTGGCACACCGGCAGGCGGTTGTCGACGCGTTCCCGCGGCCCGAGTTCAAGAACCGTATCCTCGTGGCCTTCAACGACGGGATGAAGCACCGACCCGATTCGACGTTCGGCACCATGAACGACGACATCCTCGCCCACTTCAACCCCGGGTTCCGCCGTGAGAACTTCGTGCAGATCATCCAGAACAACGACTGGCCCTCGTGACATGAGACCCTCCCACGTCATCATCCCGGCCACTTCTGGTGTGCGCGGTGTGTCAAATAGGCACTTACCGGGAGCGGGCCGCAGCCTTATCGATCACGGCGGACACCGCGAATACGAGCGTGTCGCGATGTTCTTTCAAACGCGACTCGGGATCTTCGCCAATCGATCGAACTACGTCGCTGGTCATCGTCCACGCCTGCGCCATCGCGAGGGCGAGCATGAAGATGTCCATGCCGGTCGACGCGTCAACGCCCAGCTGATGCGCGAGCGCTTCGGCTTTCGAAATGTGCGAGTACGCCTGCAGCCCGGTCGTCTCGGGGCGCTCGAGGGCTTTCCATTGGTGTAGCCGAGCTAGCTGGACATTGTGGACCAAATGGTCGAATAGATCGCCGATGTAGTCCGCGAACTTGTCCGGGGTGTACGCGACCTGGTCTCCGAGGATACCGAGACGGTTCTCGAGAACGGCGTCGAACAGTCCCTCCTTGGACCCGAAATATAGATAGATCGCTTGCTTGTTCGCGCCGGCCGCAGTCGCAATGCTCGCTACCCGCGCGCCGGCGAAGCCGCGCGCCGCGAACTCGGAGTATGCCGCATCCAGAAGCCGGGACCGTGTTGCAGATGAGTCGTATGCCATACCAAAAACAGTAAATCAAACGTCCGGTTGACATCGATTGCGACACGGCATACATTAAATAAACCAACCGATTGAATTAGGTTCCGAGCTAGGAGAAAAACATGACCACGTGGCTCATCACAGGCGCATCGTCAGGCATCGGAAGAGCCGTCGCGACCAAGCTGCTGGCAAAGGGCCACCGCGTCGCAGCCTTCGCACGCGATCCCCGGGCAATGGACGAACTCGAGACCGCCTACCCCGAACTACTCTGGACCGCCAAGGTCGATATAACCGACACGGTCGAGCTGCGCCTCGCCACCGACCGGGCCTTCGCCGAGCTGGGACACATCGACGTGCTGTTCTCGAACGCCGGATCGGGCGCGTTCGGAGCGGCCGAGGAACTGGCCGATGCCGTGATCGAGCAGCAGATCGCGCTCAACATGATCGCGCCGATCCAGCTGATCCGCTCGGCCCTACCGCACCTGCGCGCTCAAGGCGGCGGGCGGATCATCCAGATGTCCACTATGGGCGGGCAGCTCACGACCACCGGCGGCAGCATGTACCACGCATCCAAGTGGGGCATCGAAGGATTTACCGAAGCGCTCATGGGCGAGGTCGCCGCGTTTGGCATCGCCGTCACCCTGGTCGAGCCCGGGAACGTACGGACACCCTTCGGAGCAGCTCTCAGCATCGCGCCCCCGATAGACGCATACGCAGAGACCCCGGTCGGTCAGGTACGCAAGTACATCGAGGCCGCGGGCGGCAATCTCACCGCCTACGCCCCAGGCGATCCAGGGCTGGTCGCTGACGCGATCATCGAACTCGCAGCTCAGACTCCCGCCCCGCGTCGCCTGGCGCTGGGAAGCGACGCTTTCGACGGCATCCGTGCAGCACTCGTGTCCCGCCTCGCCGAACTCGACGAGATGAGAACCGTTTCCACAAGCACGGACTTCCCCGCCGGCACCTGAACCGGACTCGCTAGCAAAACCTCACACATCCCACTGCACGTCCACACAACACAAGGAGAAACATCATGGCCACAACGACAGCTGCAACCGTCGCCCGCGAATTCTGGGAAAGCTGGGGGCGCGGGGACCTCGAACGGACATGGGCTGAATACGTCCATCCCGACATCGTCGTCCACCCTTCCTCCGGCTACGAATTCAACCGGCAGACCTGGCTCCAGGCCGAGCAGGCCCTACATGCCGCATTCACGGACATCGAGGTCGAGGTGCTCGCGCAGATCGAAGACGGAGACATGGTCGCCACCCGCTTCGCTGTCACCGGCCGCCAGACCGGGGAGTTCTTCGGCGTCCCGTCAACCGGGAAGTCCGCAACTCTCACCGGCACGATCTTCGACCGCGTCCAGGACGGCAAGCTCGCCGAGCACTGGGCCGAGATCGGCGTCGCTCAGTTCCTCCAGCAACTCGCCGCCTGACTCCCGCACCTCACCTCTGAAAGCGTAGGAAAACAGCATGAACACATTGCACACCGACGAACTCGTCGGCGAGTCCGACTACACGGCATTGACACGGCTCGCGCTGGAAGTCGCCTGGCGGGTGGACAGCGGAGAGGCCGCAAGCCTCACGGATCTCTTCACCGAAGACGGATCGATCGCGACCCTCGGAGAGCCCAGCGTCGGACACGACGCGATCCGCGCCTGGGGACAGATGATGGACACCAACAGCCCGATTCCCGGGGTCCGCCACGTACTCACGAACTTCCGATTCGTCGCCGACGGCAGTGACCGGGCGGTGGGCACCATGTACGTAACCGCGTATCTGGCCGGCACCCGGGAGAGGGACCAGACCACCCCCTTCGCCATGGGCCGCGGAACCGACCACTACCGTCGGACCGCAACCGGGTGGAAGGTCACATCCCGCATCTTCGAACCGTACTTCCTGCGCGAATAGGGACGAACGATCCGCGAAGCCGCGGCATCGCGACCCGTCCTGCGATCGACACACGCTGCGGGCGAAAGCCCGCAGCCCAACAACGTCACTCCAGAACGGGGTGCGGGCCGAATCCGGCCAAAAAACAACAACAGGAGGAATCATGTCAGTCATCACCGTCGGCACCGAGAACAGCACGTCGATCGACCTGTACTACGAAGACCACGGGTCCGGCCAGCCGGTCGTCCTCATTCACGGCTACCCCCTCAGCGGCGCATCGTGGGCTCCGCAGACGCGCGCCCTCCTCGACGCCGGGTACCGGGTGATCACCTACGACCGCCGAGGATTCGGAAAGTCCAGCCAGCCGAGCGAGGGCTACAACTACGACACCTTCGCCTCCGACCTCAACATCGTGCTCAACACGCTCGACCTGAACGACGTACTGCTTGTCGGCTTCTCGATGGGCACCGGCGAAGTCGGACGCTACACGGCAACGTACGGCACCGACCGCCTCGCGAAGATCGCCTTCCTCGCACCCATCGAGCCGTTCCTGCTCAAGACCGGTGACAACCCCACTGGCCTGCCGCAGGAAGTCTTCGACGGAATCGTCGCCTCGGCGAAAGCCGACCCGTACGCCCACTACACCGGCTTCTACAGTGACTTCTACAACCTCGACGAAAACCTCGGCACTAAGGTGAGCCCCGAGGTCGTGACCGCGAGCTGGAACGTGGCCACCAGCAGCTCGCTGATCGCAGCCTGGGCCGTAGTGCCAGCGTGGCACGAGGACTTCCGGGAAGACATCAAAAAGATCCGCGCGAGCGGCATCCGGAGCCTGATCATGCAGGGAACGCTCGACCGCAACCTTCCGATCGACGCGACCGGGCGCGCCTTCCACAAGGCGTTCCCCGAGAGCGACTACGTCGAGGTTGTCGGCGGCCCGCACGGATTCGGCTGGACCCACGCCGACGAGGTCAACGAGAACCTGCTGCGCTTCCTCAAGAGCTGACAGTGCGGTGTCCCGCCGCGGTTGAGACGGCGGGACACGGTGCGCGCACCGACGAATCCAAGGAGAACGGCAATGGGCAACGAGCCGAGAACAATGCGGGTGCGAGGCAGCGTCCCCGAGGCGATATCTCGTCTCCACCAGCTGCTCGCAGACCGCGGAATAGAAGTGCTCGCGAGCATCGATCACGCCGCCGGAGCACGCGGGGCCGGCCTGGAGCTGGCAGACGAAGTGGTCGTATTCTTCGGAAACCCAGCAATCGGAACCGGGGTGATGCAGGACGACCCGAGAGCCGGCATCGACCTGCCGCTCAGAATAGTTCTCTGGAACGACAACGGAACGACCTACGCCGCCTACCGCGATCCACAAGTGCTCGCCGACGACTTCGACCTCGTCGACCACCGCGCCGTCCCCGCGAAGCTGAGCAAGTTTATGACAGCGCTCACGTCCGATCTGTGCGCCGAGCGGTGACCGCCATGGACGCTGACGCCATCCGATCCGCTTTCTTGACTCTCATGGAGAGCACGGGACACGAGCAGATCCAGCGGTCGAGCCTCATCCCTTCGGACCCGACCACCCTCTTCACCGGCAGCGGCATGCAGGCGCTCCTCCCTCACCTGCTAGGAGCGCCCCACCCGAGAGGCACCAGGCTCACCGACAGCCAGCCTTGCCTCCGCGCCCAAGACATCGGCGAGGTCGGCGACAACAGGCACACGACATTCTTCGAGATGCTGGGCAACTGGAGCCTCGGCGACTACTTCAAAAAGCATCAGATAGAAACCTTCTTCGGGTTCCTCACCGACATCGTCGGTCTTGACCCACGCCGGCTCCACGTCACATGCTTCATCGGCGACCGCGACAACAACCTTCCCCGCGACGACGAGGCGGCCTCCATCTGGAAAGAAGCGTTCGCCTCGAAAGGAATCGACGCGGGGATAGCCGAGATCGGGTCGGCGGCAGCTGGCGACCGGCGAGGAATCGCAGACGGTGAACGCATCTTCTTTTACGATTCCGACGAGAACTGGTGGAGCCGCGGCGGGAACCTTTCGTCGACTCCCGCAGGGGACCCCTGCGGGCCCGACAGCGAAGTCTTCTATGACTTCGGTCCGGAGCATCACGATGCGAGCTACGGACTCCCCCACCCGGCGAGCGACGGAGGCCGGTTCCTCGAAATCGGGAATCAGGTTTTCATGCAATACCAGCGCGAAGAGGACGGCACCTTCTCCCCACTGGAAGAGCGCAACGTGGACTTTGGCGGCGGGCTGGAGCGCATCGCCGCCGCCGCACTCGGCCTTCCCGACGTCTATGGCGTCAGCCTGCTGGCGCCGTTAATCAGAACCGTAGAAGACCTCTCCGACACCTCTTACCAAAGCCGCCCCGGACCGATGCGCATTGTCGTCGACCACGTGCGCGGAGCGTACTTCTTGGCCGTCGACGGTGTCCGGCCGGGCAACAAGGGGCAAGGGTACGTGATGCGCAGACTGATACGTCGCGCCATCTCAACGGCAAAGACGATAGGGCTGCACGACGAGTTTTTCGCCCCGCTCGTGACACAACTTGCGGTCATCTATGCAGAGGCTTACCCCGAGACAGCGACACGCGGCGAGGAGGTCCTCGCTATTCTGCTGCGGGAGGAGCGGGCATTTCACCGCACCCTCGACAGCGGTCTGCGCGCGCTCCGCCGGTTCCAGGGTAGAACGCTCAACGGAGAAGACGTCTTCACTCTCTCCGACACCTTCGGATTTCCGCAAGAGATAACTATCGAGGAATCAAACAGGCTGGGGATCGCCGTTTCGAAGGGCTGGGAGACCGACTACCAGCGTCGCCTAATGGATCAGCAGGAACGATCACGCGGATCATCGAACCTCGGCGCGAACACCACGCCTAGCTAACGTCACAAAAGTGGGCGACACCGCCCACCGTTAAAAGACGAAGTTAAAGAACGACTATGAAGCGCATCGGCATTATCGGCAGCGGAGACATGGGCAGCGGGATCGCTCGCCTGGCGGTGGCCGCCGGCTACGAAGTGCTCATTGCCAACTCGCGAGGGCCCGCGGCACTTCAGGGGCTTATCGACGAGTTGGGGCCGCAGACCCGTGCAGGTGACGTTCGAGAAGCGGCCGACTTCGGTGAGATACCGGTCCTCGCTATGCCGCTTGGCGCATACCCCACAATGCCCGAGGGCGCTCTCGCAGGGAAGACCATCCTTTCAACGGCCAACTACTCCCCGGGGAGTGACGGACGCGTTCTCCAGCTCGACGCGCTCGAGCTGACGACCGCCGAGCTCGAGCAAGGTCTCCTGCCCGGCACCGTCGTCGTGAAGGCATTCAGTAACATCTTCTCTCACCACATCCCCGCCCCGGCCGCTTCCGGTCCGAGGACCGCCCTCGCGATCTTCGGGGACGATGAAAAGGCAAGGCCGATATCTCGACCATCGTCGACGAGCTCGGCTTCGAACCCGTCGACGCAGGCACTCTGGCCGAGTCTTGGCGTACCGAACCCGAATCAGGGGCGTACACCCCGATCTACGCGGCCGACCTCGAGGCCCTCGCTAGGGATTACCTCACCGCACTGGGTGCGTGCACCGGTCACCGGTGACCAACTCCGTCAGCTTGTCGCCGGGTCTCAAAGAGCGGACGTTGCAGCCCTCGAGTTCTAGTCATTCCCAGAATTCGGTTCCGCCGACGCGAGTCCACGAAGCGGAGCAGCGAGAGCAAAATTTGGCGTCTCCCTGAACATGGCTTCAGGCGCCCATAAGCCGGTTCGCCCACGGGAACGTATCAGCACGTCTAGGACCCAAACCAGATTGCCCGTATGCGGATGGCTATGAGAAACGTAAACGCTGCGAAGAAGCAGCTGTAGCCCGCCCCCTAGGGGGCCTCGGCGAATAGCGGCGTAGATCACCCATCTGTCCGTTAGCGAGTGGGATAACGGAGGTCACCACGGGCCGTGTATACGAACATTGCGCGGTACGACGTTCGCCCGTCACGGCGAGGCATGAACTTCCACCCCGTGCTGTGCCAAAAATCATCTGCATCCTCGGAGAATGCGAAGAGCGTGCCGACGGGATGCAAGAACTCGAGCTCGCGAATCACGCGCGTTCCGACACCACGTCGGGGATGCAGTAGATCGGCACGCACCTCAAGACGCTCCACGGATACAGCGTCGGCAGGCAGCGCAACGCCAGCGTCCTCAAGATCCACAAATCCCGCCCTCGCGTGCAAGAGCACGCGAGCGACTTCCTCTCCGGCCCCATCGATGAAGGAGTATGGGCAATGATCGGGGTTCCGGGCGTGAGCCAACTGGTCGATCCACCACTCGTGCCGGAATCCGGGCGTGCCGTCGTCAAAGGGCGAGGTGTAATCCTGCTGCTGCGGAACTATTTGTGCGGTGAGCGTCTGCATACGCATAGTCTGCATGGCCCGGCTTCGAACTGGTGAAGCATCCGCATACGGACATCCGCTTTGAGTTCCGGGCGTGCTCGCACGTGGACCGTCTTACGGGCGCTGATAGTGAATCGGTATGCGGGAGGTCTGGACGCGTCCAGCTGTGCACAGATGCGGTAGCCTTATCGCAGAGGGAAAAATCCCGTCAGGCTCCGGCCGGCGGAAACGCACAAGCGTCTCGTAGGAGTCGCCACTTCTTCATCGAAGGAGTGCGCCCATGTACGAACCTACGACCTCTCCAGCCAAAGCGGCCCCACCGCAGCGTCTCCGTGATGCCTGGATTCCGCTGGCCGGCCTCTCGGCGGTGTTCCTGTTCGAGATGCTCGACAATTCGGTATTGAACGTGGCGCTTCCGACCATCGGGCGCGAGCTGACGGCGTCTACCGCGTCGCTGCAATGGGTCTCCGGGGCGTACTCGGTCGCGTTCGGAGGCCTGATGCTGCTGTTCGGCGCGGTCGCAGACCGTGTCGGCCGGCGCCGGGTGATGCTCGTCGGGCTGACGCTGCTCGCGGTCGTGAGCGTCCTGACCCTGTTCGTCACCTCGGTGGACCAGCTGATCGCCGTGCGGGCTCTGATGGGGGTCGCCGCGGCGATGACGACGCCGGGATCGATGGCGTTGGCGTTCCGCCTGTTCGACGACGACGATCTGCGCGTGCGCGCCCTGACGGTCATCTCGACCGCGGGGCTGGTCGGCTTGGCCGTCGGGCCCACCATCGGCGGGTTCGTGCTCGCCGTGGCACCGTGGCAAGTGCTCATCCTCGCCAACGCGCCCATCGCGGTGATCGCCTTCCTCGGGATCCGAGCCGGGATCGCCGCCGATCGTCGAACCGACCTCCACCGCGATCCCGTCGACGTGATCGGTGCCGTCTTGGGCACGGCGACCGTCGTCGGCGTCCTCCTCACACCGACCCTGTTCGTCGCCGGCACCGACGTCGCTCTGGCCTGGGGTGCAGCGGCAGCCACCGTGGCCGCGGTGGTCGGCTTCGCAGCCCGAGAGCGCACCGCGCGCCACCCGCTACTGGAGCTTCGTTTCGTCGTCCAGCCGCTGGTCGCCAGCGGCCTGGCCTACAAGGCCTCGGCCGGGCTCGCGATGGCCGGGCTGTCGTACATGGTGACGTTGCAGTTGCAGTTCGCCTGGGGGTGGCCACCGGCTCTCGCCGCTGTCGGCACGCTGCCGCAGGTCATGGTGCTTCTCGCGAGTGGCCGCTTCGTCGGCCCGTTCGTGAAACGTGTGGGCCTCGACCGTGCAGCCTGGATGAGCGCTGCCGCGGTGGTCGCCGGGCTCGCCGTGTTCGCGCTCCTTGGCCGATTCGGCTACCCCTGGGTGCTAGTCGCACTCGTGCTCGTCGCCGCCGGGATGCGGGTGGTCGGCGTCGTCGCCGGAAACAACGTGCTCCGCGGTCTCCCCCAGGACCGCACCTCCATCGGTGCCGCCCTGGTCGACACCGCCAGCGAGATCGCGACCGCTGTCGGGATCGCCGCGACCGGCTCGATCCTCGCCGCTCTCGTTGGCAGCAGCATCGCGACCATGACCTTCACCTCGGATCAGCTCGCGTCATTCCAGCAGGCGATCCTCGTCGCGGGCCTGAGCATCACCGCCCTCGCCGCCGCCCTCGTCGGTATCGGCATCCATTGTTCACGCCATACCCCTGCCCAAACCACCACCCAGGAGCCTTCTTATGTCTGACCTCATGCCCCGCCCTCCGTTCGATCCTGAACTCTCCACATTCCTCACCGCCTTCGAGGCACGCGGGCCGTTCACTCTGACCGCCGAGATGCTGCCCCGGATGCGCGGACTCGACATCACCGAAGAAGCGCTCGACGAGCGGCTGCGGTCCCGCGGGTACGAGCGGCGCACGATCATGGTGCCTGGCCACCACGGGGATCCGATCGCGCTTGCCGTCATCCAGCGGATCGGCCGCACCGGGGCCACGAGCGCGGTGTACACGATCCACGGGGGCGGGATGATATTCGGCCACTACCTCGGCAACCTCGACTCGTACGACGACTGGCTGCTGAACGACCACGACATCGTGCTCATCACCGTCGACTACCGCCTCGCCCCCGAGCACCCCGACCCGTACCCGGTCGAGGACTGCTACGCCGGGCTCGTCTGGGTGCACGCCCACGCCAGCGAGCTCGGCATCGACCCTGAGCGCATCGTGATCGCCGGGCAGAGTGCCGGCGCCGGGCTCGCCGCCGGCACCGCCCTGCTCGCTCGCGACAGGACAGGGCCGGCGCTCCTGGCGCAGATCCTGGTGTCACCCATGCTCGACGATCGCGACTCCACCGTGTCGACGAAGCAGATCGACGGTGTCGGGGTAGCGGATCGGCACATGACCCGCTTCGGCTGGGACGCCTACCTCGGCTCCCGCAGAGCCGGCGGGGACGTGTCCGTCTATGCAGCACCGGCGCGAGCGACCGACCTCTCCGGACTCCCTCGAACCTACATCGACTGCGGAAGCGCGGAGGTCTTCCGCGACGAGACGGTCGCCTACGCCAGCGGGTTGTGGGCTGCCGGTGGTGACGCGGAACTGCACGTGTGGCCGGGAGCGTTCCACGGCTTCACGAGCATGATGCCGACCGCCACCATCTCTGTGAGCGCAACCGCAGCGCTGGCCGACTGGACCCGGCGACTTCTCGGTTCAGGTGCCCGCTGAGGGATCGGTCTACGAGACGCCGGCGCCACCAGACTGCACAACTGTAAGACGCAACGATAAATGGCCGATTATTTGTGTCGCTTTGAGCCCCAGGCGTCGCGTTCTCTTCAGCCCGCCGTCCGTTTTGTATTGCAGTTGATCCGATAGATCACGCGAAGCGGGTGACTTGAGTTCGCTCCGAGCTAAATAGCCTGAATCGGGATCAACGCAATGGCGTAAGAGTTGGGCCGTCCCGGCCACGGCGCCGGCTGCGTGACCGGGAGGTTGTCAAGATGTCGTATCGCGCGAAGGAAGCAACGCCGATCACCGCGGCGGTCAACGAAGCTGGCGAGGACTTCTACCCGCTGGAAGACCGCCACGACTTCCACGATGCCCGGCTCAACCTGGTCGCACCTATCCCCGACGGGAAGGTGTTGAACGACGCGGGCGTGGTGGTTTTCGATCTCGGCGAATTCGCGTATCTGACCGACGATGCGCCGCGGCCGGACACGGTCGATGCGAGCTTGTGGCGGACGTCGCAGGTCATCCACGAGGGTGGCCTGTACAAGGTGGTCGACCGCATCTACCAAGTCCGAAACAACGACATCGGCAACCTCACGATCGTCGAAGGCGACGACGGCCTCGTCGTGATCGATTGCACGACCAGCGTCGAGGCCGCCGCCCAAGGCATGTCTCTGTTCCGCCAGCATGTGGCCGACAAACCCGTAGCCGCGGTCATCTACACCCACACCCACGTCGACCACTACGGCGGAGTGAAAGGCGTGGTCGACCCCGCCGATGTCGCATCCGGCAAGGTGCCGGTCATCGCGCCGGGCACGATCGCTTCGTTCGACAAGTTCGCGATCGGGGAGAACGTGATCGCGGGCAATGCGATGTCCCGGCGGGCGCAGTACGCCTTCGGCAATCTCCTCGACCGGGAGCCGCACCAGTTCGTCACCCTCGGTGCAGGGATCGGCAATGGCAAACACGGGATGACGATCTCCTACATTTCGCCGACCGACCCGATCACCGAGACTGGGCAGACCCGCACTATCGCCGGGCTGACCTTCGAGTTCCTCTATGCCCCGGATACCGAGGCGCCCGAAGAGATGCACATCTGGATTCCGGAACTAAAGGCCCTGACCTGCGCGGAGAACGCCAACCACTGCCTGCACAACATCCAAACGTTGCGGGGCGCCCGCACTCGCGACGCCCGCAACTTCGCCCGGTACCTCGACGAGACGCTCGAACGGTGGGGCGACCAAGCCGAAGTTCACTATGGCCCGCACTCCTGGCCGGTATGGGGCAACGACAACATCGTGCGATTCCTCGAAGACCAGCGCGACATGTACAAGTACATCCACGACCAGTCGCTGCGGTTGGCCAATAAGGGATACACGCCGCTCGAGGCTGCCGAGGTCATCGCCCTCCCCGACGAACTCGCCCGCAAGTGGTACAACCGGCAGTACCACGGCACCGTGCATCACGACGTCCGCGGGGTTTTCACCAAAGAGCTCGGGATGTGGGACGGCGACCCGGTCTCGCTGCACCCCCACATCCCGGTCGAATCGGCCAAGCGTTACGTCGATTTCATCGGCTTCGAGAAAATCCTCGAAGAAGGTAAGCGGGCTTTCGAGTCTGGCGATTACCGGTGGGCCGCCGAGATCCTGCACAAGCTGGTGTTCGCCCAACCCGACAACCAAGAGGCGAAGAATCTCCAGGCCGACGCTTACGAACAGATGGGTTATCAGACCGAAGCGCCGCAATGGCGCGGCATCTTCCTCACCGCCGCCCGGGAGCTCCGCGAAGGCGTGGTCGAGGCGGTGTTCAGCACCGCATCCCCCGACAGCATTCTCGCCATGCCCCTCGACGTGCTGTTCGACTTCGCCGGCGTACACCTCATCGGCGACAGAGCCGTCGATACCGATCTCCGCATCGACTTCGACTTCACCGACCTCGGTCAGACGTGGACAGTCTGGGTCCGTCGGGGCGTGCTTAATGCCCGCCGCGGAGCCTCCTCGGGCACACGACTGACGGTGTCCGGACCAAAAGCGGCCCTCGTCGGCGTCGTCCTCAAGCCGGGCACAGGGCAACACCTCGCAGACAGTGGTCACGTGCACTTCGACGGAGATCCCTCGGCGTTGGTCGAGCTCGCAGCGGTCATGGATGAGTTCGACCCGAATTTCAACATCGTCACCCCCTAATCTTGGTGTCGCATGCGCGTCTTCTTTGAACCGTTTTCGGCGGGAGTTTGAACCCTGAGCTCATGGCCATGCCCGTTAGCCCATCGGCAATCGGGCGTTGCCAGATGCGACCGAGCTGTCCGCACGTAGGCGCCGCGGGACCGGGAGTATGCGGCGCCACAACGCGCCCTATTCTGTCAGGGTGACCGACACGCTTGGCGATCTGCTTTCCCACGATCCGAACCGTATCTGGCTGGCATCATGGGAGATCATCAGGACGCGCGACACAACCCTGCTCGAAACCCTCCGGACAGCGCTTCCGATGATCCGGCAGGCCACGGCGGACATCGAGCTCGGCGGGATGATCCAGCCCAATCGAGACGCCCTCACGCACGCTCTCGGCAAAGTGCAGGACTACCGCAAGTGGCGGTGCTGGTGCGACGACTATCCGAGACTCCTTGCCTACGACCCCGCCCGGGAGGAGGAGCGCGGGCATGCGAGAGTGCTCAGTCGAGAACGTTCCGGATGGCCGGTGAACTACGAGTGCGAATGCCTCGTCTGCGGCCGGCAGTTCAGTGTCGAAGAGGGCGAGTATCACGCACTCTGGTGGAGGTGGACCTCGCACGGCCCCCGAAGCGCGAGCCGCCGGTGAGGCGCCAGGAACGTGGTCAGAGGGCCCGCTCGCCGTTCCCGTGCGCAACTAAGGTCGACGCGTGAATCGCACTGACCGACTCTATGCGCTCGTCGAAGAGCTGCGGGCTGTAGCGCCCCGTCCGAGGAGCGCCCGGTGGCTCGCGAGCAGATTCGAAGTCAGCTCGAGAACAATCGAGCGGGACCTGTCGGCGTTACAGCTCAGCGGGGTTCCCATCTGGGCCCAACCCGGCCGCACGGGAGGCTACTGCCTCGACCCAGCGCACACATTGGCGCCTCTGAACTTCACTGTCGACGAGGCCCTCGCCGTGATGATCGCTCTCGGCACCCTCGGAACCAGCCCGTTCCACGATGCGGCGACTTCGGCGCTGCGTAAGGTCGTCGCCGTCACTGACGAGCGCAGCCTGAGAGAAACAGCAGACTTGGCAGCTCGCATCCATCTTCTCGGGGAGCACAAGCCGAACGAGGCACCGCCCGCGCTCGCCGACGCACTGCGAAGCGGACGTGTTCTTCGCATCGCCTACGTCGATCGCCACGGGTCCGCGACCTCACGGGACGTAGAACCCATGGGATTTGTCGGCAAGGGCAGCGACTGGTACCTGATTGCCTGGTGTCGCCTTCGCGACGGCCTCCGCGCGTTCCGAGGCGACCGCATAACCGACGCGAATCAACTCAGCGAACGACCACCGCGGCGCCCGCTCCGCGCGGAAGACCTCGGCATCGTCCACGGAGAACTGCGCATGATCGGCTCGGCCGAAGAGTCGGCGTAAACACCGACAGGACGTTGTCGCGTCACCGGTTCAGGATGAGGAGGTCGGGCCAGACGGCCGGACCGAAAGGAACACCATGAACCTCGCCTCTATCCGCATCATCACCCACGACGTCGACCGGCTCGCCCGCTTCTACGAGACCGTCACGGCCACAGTCGCGACACGACCCGCCCCCGTCTTTGCCGAGATCCGAACGACCTCGGGAACCCTGGCCATCGCGAACACCATGACCGTCGCGATGCTCGGCGACCAGGCACCGAAGCCGGCCAGCAATAACACGATCGTCATCGAATTTCTCGTGGTCGACGTCGACACCGAATTCGCCCGACTGCAGAACGAGCTCGACGACATCGTGCTCGAGCCCACCACGATGCCCTGGGGCAACAGGTCTGCACTGTTCCGCGATCCCGATGGCAACCTCGTCAACATCTTCTCCCGGCCGACCCCGTAAGCGGCCGGCGACGACTTCCCCATTGCGTGTTCGAGCAAGCGGGCGGAGAGCGGCTTGCCGGCCGTCGGCTAAATCCGCAATCGCAAACGCGCGCGCCGGACGGCCCGGCGCGTTGCGCTTAAGCTGGAGGGCCGATGTCTGACGAACCGTTTGTGATCTCCTTCCCCGCCGACCTCCCCGTGAGCCAGCGTCGGGAGGACATCGAGCGCGCCATCGCCGAGAACCAGGTCGTGATCATCGCGGGCGCCACGGGTTCGGGCAAGACCACGCAGATTCCGAAGATGCTGCTGTCGATGGGCTACCAGAGCATCGGGCACACCCAGCCGCGGCGCATCGCCGCGCGCACGATCGCCGAGCGCATCGCGGAGGAGCTCGGCCAAGAGGTCGGCGAGCTCGTCGGCTACCAGGTGCGGTTCACCGACCGCGTGGGCGCCGACACCAAGATCAAGCTGATGACCGACGGCATTCTGCTCAACCAGATCCACCGCGACCGCGACCTCAAGAAGTACGACGCGATCATCATCGACGAGGCGCACGAGCGCAGCCTCACCGTCGACTTTCTGCTCGGCTACCTCAAGCAGCTCATGCCGCGCCGGCCCGACCTCAAGATCATCATTACCAGCGCGACCATCGACCCCGGCAGCTTCTCGCGCCACTTCGACGACGCCCCGATCATCGAGGTGTCGGGGCGCACGTTCCCGGTGGAGGTGCGGTTCCGACCGTTGGTGGCGGATGCGCAGCCGGACGCAGACGACGAGTCTGCAACAGCGGCCGTCGACCGCGACCCCATCGAGGGCATCAACGCGGCGCTCGACGAGCTCGCG